>Ga0209777_10000039_pt1 | contig 203869 bp, 195 predicted proteins | sample FrelakmetHBP12HB_FD_187147 | JGI IMG/M metagenome (GOLD analysis project Ga0209777, IMG submission 187147) | Freshwater lake sediment microbial communities from the University of Notre Dame, USA, for methane emissions studies -HBP12 HB (SPAdes)... | ecosystem: Environmental > Aquatic >...
GGAGTGAGATAATAACCCACGGTGGCGTACTTTATATCGTTGGGGGCTGCCTGATACCATACCTTCACCAGCCGGATATCCAGTGCCGATGACGGGATGCTGTTACCCGGGATACTTGTAAGATCCGGTACAGTGATAGTAATCCCGGAGAGATCTTTTTGAGTTTTAATAATGAAAGAGGCAGGTTCAAATTCGTTCCGGCACGCGGTTATTGAAAAAATATTGCCCGGAGCTGCAGGAATTTCGTAATTGAATGGCAGGATCTTTATCGACGTGGTAGGTTCCCAGGGATACGGGATCACTGACTGCCCGGGATGTTTCGTGATATAATCACTCTTTAAGGCAGAATAATTCTGACCTGCTGCCTGAGCGTTGGGGGTAACCAGAAGAAAAATCGCGAGAACGAATATAAAAAATAATATCTTCTTCATTGCCATCATAATTTTTTGCACTGCGAACTTTAAAAATCAAACATGTTGGTTATCTGTATTCGCGGAAAGTTTTGTAAAAAGAATAACCCGGTTTTTCCAGATATACCTTTGAAAATCCGGGCTGAAAGATACGCCATTAAATATTAATTTGCCTATACTATAACTGATAATATCTCTTCCGCTAAAATTAACCTGATTTCCTTTTCGGTGACTATGTCCAGATCGCATAATTTGTCCAGGAATGTATCATGAAGTACGTTGTAACCGGCGGAGCCGGCTTTATCGGCTCTCATATTGTCGAAGAACTCGCACAACAGAAGCACGAGATTGTAATTTTTGATAATTTATTTTCTGGAAAGCTGGAGAATATCCAGCCGTTCCTGAAACAAAAGAATGTTACGTTTGTTCAAGGCACTATCACAGACCTTACCGTGCTGAAAAAAATCTGTGAGGGTACTGACGGGATCTTCCACGAGGGGGCAATTGCATCGGTACCCCGTTCAATTGCAAATCCTCTTGCAACAAATGAAGCAAATGTAACCGGGACGCTGAATGTTCTTATTGCAGCACGTGACTGCGGCGTGCGAAAAGTCCTGTTTGCGTCCTCATCATCAGTCTATGGAAATACCCCGACACTTCCCAAGCGTGAGGACATGACACCTAATCCCCTCTCTCCTTATGCAGTGTCCAAACTTACCGGGGAACACTACCTGAAGGTGTTTTCTGAAGCATACGGGTTAAAGACGCTCTCACTCCGGTATTTCAATGTCTTCGGGCCCCGCCAGGATCCAAAATCCGAGTATGCTGCTGTAATCCCGAGATTTATTATAAAAATACTGAGTCACGAGTCTCCCACGATCTACGGTGATGGCGGACAGACCCGGGATTTTACTTATGTAAAGGATGTTGTGCAGGCAAATATCCGTGCGATGGAGAGTGAGGCAGAGGGTGTATTCAATGTGGCATATTGCAAACGGATTGACCTTAATGAGCTTGCATCTCTTATTATGGAAATAATCGGCATTACCGTGCCTCTTCTCTATGAACCTTCCCGAACCGGTGATGTCAGGGATTCGCTCGCCGATATCAGGAGGGCACAGGAAGCATTCGGATATGCGCCGGAATATACGGTTGAAACGGGGCTGAAAGAGACGATTGCATGGTACAGGAAATAATATCTGCCTGACTCACTGGATTATGTTTTTTTATGGTTCAAATGCGAAGTTAATTCAGAAGAAAGTTCCCTGAGAAAAACGTGTTGATTATAACTACAATCACGTGTCTCGTAAAGTGAATTCAAAATAATTTTCATACCCCTGAGCCACTAAAATAGCCTTCCTGAAGAGGCGGTCCATCGCAAACACTGCGAATTACCAGGTTCTGGCGTGAAATGGATTTTTTCATGGTTGTTTCGATGAAACATAATTTGTTAAAAGTTATTCTGACAGATTCCTTTACTACTCCCCGCACCTGAAAAAACGTACCTGAAAAAAATTTACCAGATTATTGTTATTAAATACATTTTTCTTGGAAGGCTGATTATATTTATCAACGATTTATTGAACGGAGTGTATGTTGTGGAATCAAAAAAAATTCTCCATAAAACCGTTTGCGTTGTTGGTCTCGGATATGTCGGTCTGCCACTTGCAGAAGATTTTTCTTTCCATATCCGAACAATTGGCTACCGCAGAGACCAGAATAAAGTTGATGAGCTGAATAAGAAACCCGGAAACAGAATCGAAGCGACCACTGACCCTAACCGGATACACGAGGCAGATTTTGTTATTATCGCAGTACCGACTCCGGTCACCAAGGCAAAAGATCCGGATCTGGAACCGGTAATATCTGCTTCAGAAGTTGTTGGCCAGCACCTGAAAAAAGGGGCGATTGTCGTTTTGGAATCGACTGTTTATCCCGGGGTTACCGAAGAAATTATGGGCCCGATTCTCGAAAGAGAATCCGGATTACGTTGTGGAAAAGATTTCAGGATCGGTTATTCTCCTGAGCGTATCAATCCAGGAGATGAAGAACATATACTGAAAAATATTACTAAAATTGTTTCAGCTATGGACAAGCAGTCTCTTGATCAGTTATCCGAGTTGTACGGATTGATTACAAAAGTTTACCAGGCACCCGATATCAAGACTGCTGAAGCAGCAAAGGTCATTGAAAATATCCAGCGTGACCTGAATATCGCGCTTATGAATGAGCTGTCGATGATCTTTTCCCGGCTTGGCATTGATACCGAAGAAGTACTCAAAGCTGCTGGTACCAAATGGAACTTCCATACATATCGCCCGGGTATGGTAGGAGGTCACTGCATTCCTGTAGATCCTTACTACCTCGTTCAGAAAGCCAAAGAAGTCGGATATCACCCTCAGGTCATCCTTGCCGGGCGGTCTATCAATGATTCCATGCCTAAGTATGTCGCCGAGATGGCAGTCAAGGGTTTGAACAAAGTGGGAAAAACCATCAAGGGATCCAATGTTCTTATCATGGGCCTGACATACAAGGAAGATGTTGCAGATATCCGGGAGTCTCCTGTTGAGAATATGGTGCATGAGCTCAGGGAATATGATGTGAATGTGTACGGGTATGATCCCCTTCTCCCTGAATCCGTTATTGTACATTTTGGCACAAAACCACTTCCCCTGCTGGACAAGAAGATGGACGCAGTGATTATTGCGGTGGCACATTCCCAGTTCAGGAAGATGGGGATTGGGGAGATTTCCCGGTTTATGAATGATCATCCTGTTCTTATTGATGTCAGGGGCATGATAAACCAGGAAACGGCCGAACGTATGGGGGTATATTACCGTAAGCTGTAGGTTCCGTGGCATGCCCATATTTCGTGCACGATCATGTACAGGCGGCAGGCAGTGATTGAATCCGGTTGTTTCTGATAAAAAAAAACCAGAAGTTATAGAAGCCATAAAATCTTAACCATGTAGGGAAATTTTCAGTGCCGGGTTTGGGAAAAATGGATGTAGTCATCGTTGTTCATACGGAATTCGGTTATGTAAGCAACTGTGAGGTGATGTATGACAAAAGTGCTACCAAAGGAGTCAGTCAGGGTGTTCCTGACCTTATCAACATCGCAGACCGGTATGGCGCAAAAATTACTTTTGCTATCATGCCTGAGGTTGTGAAGTATTTTCCTCAGGAAACCGAGCACGAAATTGGCTTGCATATCCATCCTGGGTGGGAAGAATTTCAAACAAGGGGTCACACATTCCAGGTGGGCGACATATATCTGCGTGAACACTGTGAGCAGTCCCTGTCTTCTACCGTCCTGAGAGGCTGCCCCTACAAAGAACAACTTGATATGATTAAAACAGGATCTGACTTACTGGAGGCAGAATTTGGTAAGAGACCCACCACATTTGTGGCAGGCAGGTGGTCTATTGACAACAATACCGTTAAGGCTCTTGTAAATACAGGTATGGAGCGGGACTGCTCAGCCACTCCCCATTCAAAACCCTGCCATCATGACTGGTCAAAACTTCCCCGTATCTGTATGCCCTATCATCCGAGCGGGTCTGATTACCAGGAGAAAGGGCAGATCCCGTTACTGATCGTTCCAGTCTCCCAGATGTTCCCTGCACACATTGCAAATCCTGAAGCGGTCCCCCATTCAGGTCTCTCCTGGTTGAAAGCATGTTTTAATGAATATTACCAACAAGAGATGCCCCTGTTTCATATTTGTCTTCACTCCCCTTGTATGACTGATACGTACTTCCTCTCGATCATGGATGAGTTACTGGGTTTTATGTCCAAACATAAAAATGTTAATTTCCGGTTTGTTTCTGAGATCCATGAATACGATCCCGTTGACTCCTCTACTTTGATAGGTCCATACCTCCTTGGCATGAACAGGAAAATTATAAGGAATGGTTTTAGAGCTGTTATATCGCGGTTCCTATGAAGGTACTTATGAATAAACCCCTTTTTACAAGAACCATCGAAATTATTGGTTACTTTTATGAACGGGTGTTCCATGAGAAAGTCAGTGTTGATGTGGAGAAGTTCATAAAAAATCTCTCATATGTGAGCATCGGGACGCTCATTTCCACGGTGTTTTCGTTTGGATTTAATATCCTTGCAGGTCGCTGGTTAGGGCCTTCGGAGTATGGATTTTTCACCTTGGTGCAGTCAGTGGCCATGTTTCTCTATATCCCCATGACACTGGGGTTTACTACGGCCCTTGTCAAGTATAACTGCGAAAAAATCGATTTCCCCCGGCAGAGAAAGATAATTTCAACCACATTCATTCTTGTATTTCTGTTTACGATAGTATCCCTTTTGTTCTATCTTGTTTTTTTAAAACAGGTCATGGCTTTATTTTCAATATCAGAAGATGTATTCTATTTTTCTTTGGCATTTGCTGTTTTATTTGTATTTTATAACCTCATGACAGAAACCCTGAGAAGCATTCATAAATTATATGAATACTCACTTTTCAAGCCAATATTTTCGGTGATATTATTTGTTTCATTTCTGATTTTCATCTTTGTTTTCAAGGATCTTCTATACACCTCTGCATTATTCTCAATGCTGATTGCCTATGGAATAACCGGAGGCATCCTTCTGGCATTCCTGAGAAAGTATATCCGGCCGGAGTTCAGCCGGCCCTGTGCATATAAGCTGCAGACATATAGCATATATTCGCTTACGGGCGGCATCTCTGCGGCATTTTATCAGAATATTGGTAAAATTATATTGAATATGTACCTCCCCGTAGCAATGGTAGGAATTTACTGGGCGTACACGTTTTCATTCACCACAATAATATTATTATTTTCAACGATCTTTAGCACGGTTTTTTTCCCGGTTGCATCAATGAGTCAGAATAAAGGAATGCTTTTTAGGCGTGTCAATAAAGTAGTGATTTTGTCCATCATATTCGGCTGGCCATTTACCCTGGTTTCCGGATATATTATCCTGAAAATGTATGGTAGTGCGTATCCTTTTGATCTGCCTCTCACGTTGGTGTCTGCAACTGCCGGGGTCTGTATCTCAGTTGATATGCTCTATGGTCAGTTATTAAATTCTGTGAGTGTAAAAGGAGTTAAGATCACGTCATATGCTGCAGTTGTCCTGGCAGTGATGAGTGTAATTTTAAGTTTTCTGTTAATTCCGATAATTGGCCTTGTTGGCGCAATGGGAGCGATAATAATTTCGTATACGGCCAGTATTATTATAATGGTACTTAAATGGCCCAGTCTGATAAATTCGTATTGATTTGTGGGGATAATCATGTTGGAAGTTGATAATTCTAAATTTATTTTCAAAACCAAGAAAATATGGTTTAGCGAGGTTCCCTTTGACATAACCGGGTACGATGGAATAACATTTTATGAATGTACCAGGGATGTTGATGGTAAGGGATTCTCCAGAGAAGTATTCACGACAATTGTGATTGACCTTACTCAGGATCTTGATATTATCTGGAAAAAAATGGATCGCACGTGTAAAAAACAAATAGGTTACGCTGAAAAGGACGGAGTAATTATCAGGATAAACCAGGGATATGATGAATTCTATGCTTTAAATTCTGAATTCAGAAAGGCAAAAGGATTGTCAAAATATAATCTGGATACTGCGTTTATGAAAAAAAATGGTCTATTATTCCTCTCTGAATATGAAGGGGAAATTTTAGGGGGAACCTATTATATAAGCGACGGAAAAAATATCAGGGGGGTATTGAATGCTTCAAAAAGACTCGAGGAAACCGGTGAGGTAAATAAGATTGTTGGCTTTGCAAACAGGTTGATAATATGGAAAGCAATATGTTACGCAAAAGAGAACGGTATGAGCATATATGATATGGGAGGATACTATACCGGGAAAGAACCTGATCCCCAAAAAGAGAGTATCAACAGGTTTAAAGACTCTTTTGGGGGACACGTGGTAACTCACTACATTTACCAGAAAGATTACTCCCTGTTATATCATATCGGAAAAAAAATACTATCATTAAAATAATTTTTTAAAAGAGTTATTCACGAATAACGATTCAAATTTTCTATAGAAATTGGAATAATTATTTGTAGTAAAAAGGTATGTGATTACAATAAAGGTGTTAGTGATGAAAATCGCAATTCTGGTACACCACTTTCCCCCAAAAAGCCTCGCCGGCACAGAGATTGCAACATATTTTATGGCAGAACAGTTGGCACGTCGAGGGCATATCGTGCATGTCATTACCTCTTTGGATAAGGGCCTGCCTGATGAAAGCTATGAGAAAGGGTTTTATATCCACAGGGTTCGGTTGATTAGGATCCGCATTTTTGGCATACTTTTCTTCTGGCGTGCAATCATTGAGACTATACGGAAGATTGATCCCGATCTCGTTCATGCCCAGAGTCTTGGAAGTGGGATACCAGCCCTAATCTCGAAAAAACTGTTAAAAATTCCCTATGCTGTATGGGGACAGGGTTCTGATGTATACTTTCCGCAAGGATTCCTAATATCGACCCTGAAATCGGTTATAAAAAATGCAGAAGCTGCAATAGCCTTGACTGAGGACATGAAGAGGGCAATGCAGGAAATATATCCTCGCGACATTATTGTTGTGCCAAATGGTATCGATATCGCGGATCAGCTGGATGAATCCAGTATAAAAGATGAGGCAGCTCATGGAAAGTGCATTCTGTCTGTTGGCCGTCTTGAATCAGTCAAAGGGGTTCAGTACCTTATCAGAGCGATGAAACGAGTCCATGATAATATCCCTGATGCGAGGCTGATTATCATTGGCAATGGTCAAGAGAGAGCCATGTTAGAGGCATTGTCAATACAACTGGGTATACAAAAAAATGTGCAATTTGTCGGAAAAGTACCTCACGAGAAGGTGCTGTCTTTTATGCAACAGGCCGATGTTTTTGTTCTTCCAAGTCTGTCCGAGGGCTTTCCGATGGTAATTATTGAAGCATTGGCTTGTGGTTTACCTGTTGTTGCCTCAGGGGTAGGTGGAGTTCCCGAAATCATAACAAATGAGGCGAATGGATATCTGGTTAAAGCAAAAGATACCGAGAGTATTGCAGATAACATCCTGTTACTCTTACAGGATGAAAAATTGCGAAAAAAAATATCTGACAACAATAAACAACTCGTCAAAAAATATACATGGGAGAATGTGATCACGAGATTAGAAAAAATATATGAATTGTCAATTGGGTAAACAGAGATTATCGTTCACGGGCTGAAGTATATTTCATGAAGAGGTTTTGTTCAATTTTTTGAATTAGTATCCCACAGAGGACTGCTCCAGCAAATCCAAAGGTCACAATAATCATGTCCTGAAGAGTCGTATTTTGAATGGCCGAATCAATAATCAGCCTGAAAACCGCCAGAAACTGATGATGGAATAAGTATATTGCGTATGTCGAAAAAGCAATCAGGGATATGCCTTTCATTATTTTTCCCCGGACTCTCACAAATAAACGGGTAATAATAAGGAAAATAATGGTTAACAAAATCAATGCAACTGTTGTTAATATATTAAATATTATCCCAGGTAAAAATTGTAGGTTAAATTGCTGGAATTTTTTCAATACCAGAACCAGGAAAATTACAAAAACCATGATCAGGATGGAAAATAAAAATTTTTTTAAGAGATTTTCATCTATAACTTTTTTTGGAGAGTATGCGATTTTATTGATAAAAATCCCGGATATAAAAGGGGGATAATATAGTAAAGCTCCCTCATGGATCAATCCAAAAAAAACATGAAGGATGACTAAGAAAATGAAAATCAGCGAGGATACTATAAATGTCTCGGAAAGGTTTTTTGGCAGGTATGCAATGACCGGATATAATAAATAAAATAATACGATTACCCCAACGAACCACATTGACTGTATTTCAAAGTAGGGAAAAATACCCTGAAGCCCGGAGAAATGAAGAAGTACATTGTCCAGGCTGAAATTATATGGACTTACATGACCGGGACTTATTTGTAATAGCCCGAATATAATAACCAGTGTTCCTAAAGCAATCCAATATAAGGGATAAATCCTCATGAATTTTTTTATATAAAATTTTTTAAAATCCTTGATTGAATTGATAACTGAATCGGTTTGAGAAAGTAAAAATCCTGAAATAAGGAAAAATATACTTAATGCAATTTCTCCATCATATGGACTTGCAAATTGAAGTAACTCATAACAGGAAACATAATTGTGAATATGACCGAAGACTATTACCAGTATAGCAATTGCCTTGAGAATATCTACTTCAGGAAACCATAGTTTCATCTATATCACCGTAAAAGATTCTCTTTTTGATTGTACCCTGATAACCATTGTAAATCGTTCGTGGCGATTCCCCCCCCAAATTATTCCCGTAACGGGGGATGCAAAAAATGCCATCCGAATTAAGAATCTGAATTGCACAATAAAAAAAGATGATGAAAAACCAGGAAGAATCCGCACTTTAGGGTATAGCAATGTTCCACACTCCAAAATTATTACTGATATAAATTAAATTTATTGTTGGATCATTTTTTAAACGGATAAAATCCGTATCAGTGAACGATTTTACCTGGCTTCTTCGATCTTCCTGGACAGCATTCGGAGCCAGTCTCATCAATTCCGTTGTAGTCATATATACTTCTTTATCAGGAAAATATGCGAATGAATCGCCCATCGTACGGTTCGTAGAGTATCCGAAATGTGACGGAATGATTGGGTATGTATAGGTATTTAGATTTTTTAACAGATGATATTCACTCAAATTTTGAAAATTCCCGGAGTTTGTCTCGAAATAATATTCCGCATATTTAGTATTCGGTAATTCCTCTTTTACCACAGGAATTCCGGTATTTCTATATTCCAAAATCCAATCGATACCGTTTTTATCTCCATATGTCAGTGCCGGATTAGTTCCACCAATCCATGGACTTGGGTGAAGGGTCAATATTGTCAGGATAAACACAATAGCAATTATCACCGTTATTGAATTAATGAGTACTCCAACGTGTCGTTCACGGTAAAAAAACAATCCACACAGAATTGTTGCAAAAACTAATCCATATGAGGCGGCCCGGATAGGTTCTGCAATTACAAAATATCCGGTAACCAGTGCAATTCCCAGGCAAATAGCGACACAAAATTGCAGCGAATAAATGAAATCAGTCTCAGACAGTTTCCTGTTTTTAAAATATTGATACGTCAGATAACATAAGAACAACAATGAAATCGAAAAATAAAGGCATATAGGTCCATAAACTTTCAAAAAACGATCAATCACCAGCCAGATTGACGCATTTGATGTTGACACCGTTTTTAATTGATGTGAAAATATTGATCCATACGATCCTTCCTCAAAAAGAGCGGATGCAATCGTTTGTAGTGTGTTCAGAGCTTCTCTATTTTGAAGCCACCAGAGGGTTAGACTTAAAGATATTATGATCACAATGTTTGCCGCTTCAATATTTGATTGTCGTGCAGTTGCCCATCCTTTGAATAGTTCAAAAAATGTGAAAATGGAAAACAAAATTAAAAGAAAAACCGATATCATGGGATGACAAAAAACAATAAATAAAGATAGCAGTATCAGACAAATGTAGAAACGATTTTTCTGTTCAGGATAATACGTAATTTTTTGAAATGCATATAAAATTAAGGGAAATGTGAGCAGCGCAAAGAAAAATGGTATGAAACCGTCATGAAGATTAGAAAAAATAAGAGGTGTACCAAAAACTGAAACCAGGACCCCTCCTTTTTCCGTGCCAAGTAGTACTTTTCCTAAAATATAGAGCGATAGAATATACATAATAAAAAAGACAATTGAAAATATCGCTATCAAAAGAATAAAATCGGGTAAAAAATTATTTAAAATTGATAACCAGATATGCATTATTGGATATATATCATTTAGCGGTACATATCCTGAATTTAATATTTGACGAGCAACAAACATATGATAATACATATCCCCGTCTCCACGACTCATCGAATAATAACCTCGTATAATGGGAAGGAATATTATTATTGCATCGATAAGGAGTAATGAAAAATAGCCATAATACAGGTTTCCGGACTCGCTCTGACAAGATCGAATTATGGTAAAAATGCTGAAAAATATATTGATGGAGAGTAATACCCAGAGGACAGCCGGATATGCCTCATAAATTGACAGTTCATAACCGGTTGCCGGGGGTGTTACTGCAATTATTAATACCGAAAAAAGTAACGTGATACCTATGATAAGGGGAGGAATCTGTTGTCGGAATGTTGCATCCTGGGTTAATGTGCGTAAAATTTTCAAATGAAATTCACCCGCAGGGAAAAAATTTATTGAGAACTTCAATATTCACGGTATTTATTTTCAATCAATGATGAATCATTGTCACATTCTACTGAAAATTTTCCCCCTTATTACATCTGTTGTTACTGACGTATTATCCTTGTTTCACGAACTTCTCCGCAAATCTGCCTTTGTCTACCCATCAGGGACCCCGGCACTCCTGTCAAATTCCTGTATCCATTCCGGTGAGTTTTTCTCCATGATAAACCTGTCTTGCCATTTTTCAATATGCCCGATAAAATATGCAAACGCATTAAGGTCGGGATTCAGGATATCAGATGCCCGTCGGGTGATAACGAGAAGAGAGCCAAAGGTGCTTCAGGAACATCAAGTGGGGTTCCCTTCAGATATATACGCGATGGAATAAGGAGTAATAAAATTCACATATAAGATCGGTGCTATATCATTTTATCATCTGGTTCAAAGCAGATTTGCGGATATGATGATGAAAAAAAATGCATGTCCAGAATGTAATACTCCGGCTTATGACGATACCTCTTTTTTTTGTTATAAATGCGGTGCGCAATTATCCGCAGGTATTCCGGAAAAAGGACCGGATCTGAATTTCCGAATGAAAATTAGTAAAAATACATCCATAATTTCTCGAGACGATCCTCCAATCTCGCGATGGCCCCGTCAGAACAATTTAATTAAACCGATAGAAATCTGTTCCCTTTGTGGTGCTCCGGTTATCGATAAAACCATGATTTTTTGCCCAAAATGTACAGCATATGTCCGGGATGAACCGATGGGGGAAGAAATGTCAGTTATTAAATACCCGGTTCCGGAATCCCTTCTTAAGAAACCGGTTATCTCCGATGGGATCTATCACGCTCCAGAGTATACGACCCTAAAAACACAAGAACCTATCCAGGAGGGAACCGGTAATCCGACAACGCCGAAGGCATCCGGATGGAAATTAATGAGGATTCTTGCAGCATTGGCAATACTCCTTTCCATGCTGATTCTTATGATTGTGTTAATGTTTACTTTCTGGGCATCACTCTACTGACTCTGAAAAACGGAAGATTTGTTTTATGCAGATAATATCGAGAAAGTTCAGTTAATAAAGCAATGCAGAACGAGTTTTTCATCTTGAGTTTTTTGTTATTGCACAAGTCAGAATAGCAACCCGGGCAGAAACGGGGACGAAAGCAGTTCTCTGAAAACAGTAATTACCGTGATAAGGTATACTGTCTCCCCCAGAACTGTCAAAACTGGTCAGGAGGATATAACCGATACTGATGCAGTCGTAAGTAACGAAGGCCTCCGGTTATTGTTGAGAGCAGGGGAAAGAAACCGAACAATAGCAGTGAAACCATCCCGGTTCGGTTCATTCATGTGGTAGAACTACAATAATATTGATTTAAATATCTTATTACCAAAGTATTGTTGTCAATTCATGGAGCGGTTACCCTCAATAGACGTTTGTCGTGGAATTGCAGTAATTGGTATGGTGGCAGGAGATATTCCCACCGTCATGAATATATCCAATTATTATGAATTTTTATTTATCCCGGGTTTTTTTTTATTTATCGCGGGAGTCAGTTATGAGCTTTTTATTATATCGCGGACAGAACGGCATAAAAACGTAATCACGCGTAATATTGAAACATTCTGGAAAGCGATAATCCTCCTGGCAATTACGCAAGTTATCTTTTTTGCGGGAGTGATGTTATTTCCATCAAGATTTTCAATGGTATTTAATTCATCATTATTTTTGGTTATTTCAACAGGATATCTCCTTTCTATTGTAATTCCCAGTAAATTGGAATATCTTATACCGATTATTTTAGTACCCTTCCTCCTGTTGAACTATTCGAATACTTCGATCCCCGGATTGTTTTTTTTCCTGTTCAGTAACCCCTTTCCTCTCATCCCCTTTATCTCATATTTCTTCGCAGGTCGGGCAATAATGATTGTTTATGAAAAAATGAATGACTTGCCCATGAGAAATGGGAAAATTGTAATTTTTTCTGCAATGTTTGTTGCCGGGATGGCAATCATTTTTCAGGTATTTTTGATTCCCTTTACAAGAACGACAAGAACGGAATTTCTGGGATTTCTCCTGCTGGCTGGATTAATGATATGCATTCTTTCAGTGCTGAGTTTTTGTCGTACGAGGATCAAAGGATTCGATTTTTATCTGTCCCCTTTTGAAAGAACCGGGAGAATCGCATTTTCAGCGTATTATGCCTTTTATGCAATGGAACTTACTATTTTTCCTTACATTAACAGGGTATTTATTAAATATCTGGACCCGGAAATCCAGATTATAATCTACTTCCTGAGCATAATCACTATACTCTTATTAACAGCAGGTATTGAAAAAATCTGGCAAAAAACAGGCTATAAATTTGGTATGGAATGGGCACTCCGTTACGGATCTGCCTATTTTACGAAGGTCACCATGAAGGTGTTCGCATTAAAAGCCTGAGTTTTTTCTATGGTTCCACACGATGATCCCTTACACCGTGAAATGTCCCATATAAACCCGGCATCATTTGCGGACAGCAAAACCGGGGAAACTATTCTTATCACCATTTCTTGTTGATGAACATTGAAATGCCGGGATAAATCCAGAATCAGCCTCTGGAAAAAATTTTTGCTTTCTGCTGCCGTGGAAAATGAAGTGGAGCGTTCATTTTTTTATTTCAGGGCTGGTTAGCCCCGGATGTGACCATAGACATGTAAACCCTTGATTCCTGATGATTTTTACCCGTTGTCGATAGTATTCTCATAGCTTTGAAGGCAGGATGCCCAAGATCCAGAAGGTAATGATACCTGGTCATCGGGATTTTTTAAGAAGTCCGGAATATCTTTTAACTGCACTCTCAAAAGTAAATTCTCTTTTCAGTAAATCCTGAGAATTGACGATAATTTTTTCGATATTCGGGAAATTTAACGCACGGATGACATGTTTTTCAATACATTCAGGAGAATTGTTTTCCATGAGAAAACCTGTTTCTCCGTCGGTAATAAAATCAGGAATTGCCCCGACCGGTGTTGAAAGAACGGGAGTTCCGCACGCCATAGCTTCCAGCATGATATTCGATAATCCCTCAGTATCCGAAGGAAGAACCAGAACGCGTAATTCGTTTAAATAGAAGGGTAATTCACCATGAGGTACCCAGCCGGTAAGTGTCACATTTGTGAAAATATCGGACTGGACAAGTTTCGCGTGAACCTGGTCTTTAAGCGGTCCATCACCGATAACAAAAATTTTAAGATTTTTATTTTCTTTCAGAATACCCGGGAGTGCGGTAATAAAATTCAAAATTCCCTTTTCTTCACTTAACCGTCCCACATATCCAATGATGTTATCCCGGTGGGAAAATGATTTTGTGATTGAAAAATTTTCAAAATCGATATAATGCCGGTGGCCGATGAGTATTTTGTCTCGATATCTTTCAAAATTCCATTCTTTCAGAATATGCGCCGAATAGAGAACAATTTTTTTGGAGAGTAGAAAATTTATCCGGTCTTCTATTGTCAATATTTTTATTAAATAAGTCTTTTTTGATTCGCTCAATTTACTATTCGAAGAACCAAGAATCAGTACAGGGCCTTTTCCCATCAACCTCAGTGCGAGAACGGGCAATGTCAGACACTCGGCAAGAAAAAAAAGATAGTAATCCGTTTTTTTATGAAAAACCAAAAACAAAGAAATTTTTAATTCTGTAAATAGATAGACCAGTATCCGGTTAACGGTGGATTTATTCCGGCGGTGTGATAAACCGACAACATCAATTCCATGACACCGTTTCTCTCTGAGCAAATGAATTCGATCGGGATCTTCACAAATTACATATATATCTCCATTCACCGTTTCATTGAGGACTTTTACGAAATTTGGAATAAATTGTACTCCAATATCATCACCGGCTGTTATTACGGTTATGGATCCATTTAACGGGGAAATCGGAGGAGTATCGTTCATTGCAGGACCGGTTAATTTTATTCAATAAGGGTAAGACGATGTACTTAAAGAATTATCCTTGTATTATTCCACCAGCGTATTTCTTCAATGACGTCCACCCGGTCCGACCAGCGGAATTCTCTCAGCAATCCCATCACTTTTTCCTGTCAGGCCTCAATCGGCAATTCTTATATCCGCCTTGCCTGCGACCTTCTGATAGACCTGCACAATTCTGGCAGCGTAATCGTCGGCAGTTAATAAATCTAATCTTTGCTTATAATATTGATGGTGATCCAGCACATCCTTCACTTTTACCGTCAGATCGTTGATTTCCCGGCTTTTAAACAGAATCGTTCCGTCAGGTCTGGCAACAACATCACTGGCTACTGAAGGTACCTTGAAATGAAGAGCTTCGCGCAGAGAGACGGCGTCACCATCGGTATTTGTTGGTCGGATAAAAATCGTACTTTTCAGGAGTATTGGGTAAAATGGATACGGTTGCGTCACAAATAAAAAATTATTTTGAAGATCTAATTCATTGAGTCTTTGCTGCAGGGAATTAAAATATTGTATATCTCCAATTTGCGGTAAAAAAAATATGAACCCGACGTTATTCCATTTTTGTTTCAGATTATAACATAATTCAATGCATAAATCGATGCCGTAAACATCCACTCCTTTAAAAAATTTTATTTTAAATGCATTGGCAGAAATGACAGGATAATGCAATTCTAAAAAATCCCGGATATCTCGGGGAATTTCATTTATCTCATCTTTCTGAAGTCCGGGGGGAATAAAAGCCGGGATTAAAAATATTTTATGAGGATCGATTCCTGCTGATAAACAAAATTCCCTGATATTTGAATTTACCGCAATCAGGGATGTAGTCGATTTTAATGCAATTTGTATAATCTTTCTTTTAATGAAGTTATAATCTCCCCAGGATTTGATTAATCTCTCACTATGTAGTGTAGATATTGTTTTTTTCCCCAAAAAACCCATTAAACCTATAAATACCTGTCCTCTCCAGTCTGTAGTATGATTATGGATAATTTCGTTATTGGTGGATAGAAAGTATTTAATTATCCATAATTTTGGATGTTTAATGCAGACAATCCGGTCTTTTTTATCTTCCCGCTCAATACCCACGATATCATAAAGCACGTAATCAATGTTATATTCGTCTAACTTTTCCATCAATCTTTGAATGTGGACGGTAACACCGCCATAAGGTGGAGGATAGGAACCAATTATTCCAATTTTTAATTCTATGGGTTTTATCGATGAACCAGGTTCCCCGTCCATAATTTTCCTGGCATGGTTGTTATCTCTCATAACCCCTCTCCATGTGCTCCTTATTCTATCAGAGAATTTAAAAAACCGGATAAATACCGATATTCGATTTTCAACCTGATGGCATTTGACTGGGTATAAATCGACTTTAGTTTTTTTGCGTATTTATCAAGGAAGAAGTCTATCAGGTTTATATCATTTATATTTAAGACAAAACCCATTTCTGAACAGTATTTTGTAACAAACCGTTGAAACAGCAGGTCTTCATCCCACCAATTCAGTTTCAGGAACCTGAATTGAGGAAACTGTTTCATAAATATCAGGTTAAATTTCCATCGGGCAATATCCAGATGTGGTGTGCAAATGCATTCCCGATCGGGAAAGTCAATCAAAAAAATTTTGTTAGAATGAATGATTAAATTTTGAGGGGAAAAATCAATAAAAGCCTGAACTTTCGTTTTTATATCGCATCCCGATAATTTCGTAGTGTATTGTTTTAGATCCTGCTCTCCAAAACTGAGTAATGGACTATTGATATGAAATTCCAAATCGTGGGGTTTAATAAAAACCGAATGAAATCTGGATAAGGCAATTGCGGATAGATCGATATAATCATTGATAAGGTTGACACTGTCCGGAACTATTTTTAACAAATGGTTTTTTATCGTATGTCCCGGGACAAATCCAATTAATATAAAGTGTTTTTCTGAATCTACCCTGATTGGTAACGGAGAGGAAACAATTTTATCCTCATTCATTTTGTAAAATGAATCGAGGTAGAAATATTCACCCGCTGCGTCAAATGCATTTTTATCTCGGTATTTTTTCAATAAAACTTCATGCGGAAATCCTGGATAAGGGATCTTTGTGGCTAATCGGTAAATTGTCGAATGAAAAAAATTGCATTTCTGAATTACCCGGAATTCAATATCCGGGCAAGCCTGTTGCAAATCTTTTTTTATATCTGGTGTCATTTTCATAATTTTCTTTTCCTGTCACACTAAAATCCTGTTAAGAATTAGTATCACATAAAATCCTTTTACAAAATGGAATCCACATTGCTTCATTTTTTTATGGCGGTTGTCGTATTATGTTCATTCAAAACTCACCGAATGTAATAATTTCCCGTGGTATCATTATTTTATTCTCCGCGCTTCGTGAATGTTAAAAAATATATTTTATATCATTCATGAAATTAATTTTTCAAAAATACTCTCATACGCGATTACATTTCCTTCAAGGCTCATCATCTCTTCAAAAAAATGCCTCTGTGCCATGCTTACCTTTGTCCTCAGTGAAGTATCATTTTTCAACCGTAAGATTATGTTTTTAAGAGCACTGACGTCCCCAGGTCGTATGATAAGATCCTTATCTATCAAACCCATAATGCAGGCGGTCTCAGAATCCCCTGCCACAATCGCGATAACCGGTCTTCCGGACGCAAACAGGTTTATTGTTTTCCCGGGCACACACGGCGCTTTCATTCTCTCGTCAAGGGAAATGAGGTTAATGTCGGATGAATTAATAATATTATAATATTCGTCACGGGGTTGCAGCGGCATCAGTTTTACGTTGGTAAGGTTTTCATTTTTGATCCGTTGGGCGAGGCGATCTTTAATCATACCGTCGCCAACAATATAAAAAATTACATCGGGATTATCAAGGAGTTGTCCCGCCGCGTCCAGGATGTTATCGATACCCTGGAACGGTGACAGGATGCCGGCATAGGAAATTAAAAATTTGTTTTCTATCCCCTCTTTTTTCTTGAAAGTATGCTGTGAAAAATTTTTTTCATGATCTGAAAGAAGGAGCCCGTTATAGACATGAGATATTTTCTCGTGATTTCCCCCCCGTTTCTCGATGTAATCAATACCCCCGGGTGACAGGACGGTAATGTAATCCGCATTTTTATAGGTTTCCCGTTCAATGCGTTCGAGTATTTTGATCATAACTGGATTTTTCAGTACCCCGACATCGGTCAGTTCCTGGGGATGAAAATCCTGGAAATTCAAGACTGAGGATATGCCGTCAAGTCGTTTGATTTTTTTTGCAAGGTAATACAGAGGGAGGGGAGGAATATAGAACAGACAGACGTCAAATTTTTTTTGGAGTTGTCGGTATTTTTTAAAATAATATCCCGGGAGTAAAAAATGTTCAAGACCCCGGATAATAATATTATCCCGTGTATGAGGATGTTTTACCCGGTGAACGAAGATACCCTCCATCACCTCTTCAAGGGGAAATTCTTTAGACAGATCGGCATGGTTCAGATTATATTCGCGGGGGTAGGAAGTGATGATATCAACATCGTGACCTCTTTTGATAAATGCCCGCGCAAGGTCAGAATAGACATGGGCTGCGCTTCCGATCTCAGGAGGAAAATAGGCCACGACCATTAAAATTTTCATAATCAGTGATTTCCTTCCTGCAACATCAAATGGATTCCATCTTTAAATGATGTGGCCGGTATATGGAACTCATCCCACCAGGGATATTCCGGGAATACATCACATGATGAAAGGGAGTCCACTTGATCCAGAGTAAATTGCTCATTCCGGATTATTTTTTGGTACGTGACCATGAGGAATTTGAATAACGGAATCGGAAGGGACAGTCTCATTTTAAAACCGCCAAGTTCCCGGAAAACCGTATTTATCATATCAGTGAAGAAAATTGTCTCTTTTCCATTAATGGAATATACTTTATTTTCCGGAAATTCTTCAAGAAAAAGAAGAATAAGGTGACAGATATCATCAATAAATACCGGCTGCCGTGGCCATCTTCCATGCCCGGGAATGGGAAAGACCGGCATTTTTTTTGCAAAATTAATGAGGTACCCGATATTCTTGTCATCTGTCGGGCCATACATCATCGAAGGCTGAAGTACACAAAAGGTCAATCCGCTTTGTTTTACTGATTCTTCAGCACGTAACTTTGTATCAGCATAAGGGTCTTTTCTGACAGAAAGTACTGCGGCGGAACTGAAAAAAATTATTTTTGAAACCTCTGCGATCTTTGCAGCCTCAATAATATTTTCAGTTGCCCGTATATTGTTCTTCTCGAAGTCCTCTTCAAATTTTGAGGATATCTGCGCTGCAAGATGGATGATGATGTCCTGCCCGGAAAAAAGATCATACCATGGCCCCTTTTCGGAGAGATCCGCCTCCACAATTTTTATCCCGTACTTTTTTACCATCTGCAGGTGATCTGCATTTTTATCTATCACCGTGATATTTTCTGCAGGAACGACGGTTATCAGAAATTTTACAATATTTCTTCCGACGAACCCCGCACCGCCTGGTATAATAATTTTAGGATTTTTCATTCCAGTTCCTCAATGTACCGCCGTTAAATTGTACGCTTGCTGTTATGAGATAGTGCTAAAACTCCGCACTCCTCTCGATTACATTCCTATTCCCGACAAACCAGCGGTGGGTTTCTTTGAGACCATCCTCAAATTTCATCCGTGGCTTGTACCCGAGCTTCTTTTCCGCCTTGGTAATACACGAGAGGAGCCGCGTTTTTACATCCCAGTCCCGTCGCTCTTTGTAGACAATACCGGCTTTATTGCCGGTGAGCTTATTCACCCTGTTTGCCATATCGATGACACGCTGTTCTTTGCTGGCGCCGAGATTGAATGCTTCCCCGATTGCTTCTTCCCGGATGCCCATGGCGAGGAGCCCGTTAACAATATCTCCCACATACGTCCAGTCCCGTGTTTCTGTTCCGTCACCGGTGATGGGAAGTGGCAATCCTTTCATCGCCCAGTAAAAGAAATTCGGGATAACATTCCGGTACTTTCCCGGCACTTCGCCCGGACCAAAGGAATTAAAGAACCGTGCATTCACCGTAGGCAATTGATAAAGATTGTTGAAATAATTGGTATAGAGCTCCCCGAGCAGCTTGGTAACCTGGTAAGGAGTATGGAGGTGAATGGAGACATCGTGCTCTTCAAACGGCATCTTTGATTCAAGACCATAAACCCCGCAACCGGAAGAAGAGTACACAAACCGTTCCACATTCACCAGTTGTGCATACTGCAACACCTTTAATATTCCAATACCATTCACCATCAGGTCTTTTTCAGGGTTATCGACCGAGTTCTGGTTGGCAAAGTGGGCGGCCAGATGATAAACGATATCCGGTTTCGATTTGAACGCCCACTTCAGGTTTTCATCGTTTAAAATATCTCCCCGAATGAAATGAATTTTTTGACTTTGCGGGATATTCCATTCGTAGGATGAGGACAGATTGTCAAGGATAATGATTTTTTTTGTATCATAATTATCCAGTTCCCTGACGAGATTTCCCCCGATTGCTCCTGCTCCCCCGGTTACCAGTACCGTTTTCCCTTTGAATCCTTCCTGTAGCTCATTCATCGAAAATCATCCTTGTATCCGGTAGTACCATTTCATCCATTCAACGGTCCGTTTGATCCCCTTCTCCGGGAATACTTTGGGGTTGTGTTGGAGATCACGGACAGCCTTTGAAAAATCCATTGTTTTTACCTGGGTAGTAAAAGGTTCTGCATCCTCATACGTTACATGGGAATCGTCTCTTCCAACCTCTTTGAGGACGAGATCCGAGTACTCTTTGATATCCATCTCCCATTCCTGTTTTCCACCTACATTATAGACTTCACCGGGAATGAAATTTTCAACAATATTTGCCCAGGTCCGACAGGAATCCTCAACAAAATCGATGATCCTCCGGTGACCTTTAAATACTGTATAGGGTTTGTCATAAAGAGCATGGTAGATGAATTTCGGGATGAATCCCCGGTACGGGTTATAATGTTCATGAGGACCGTAGCAGTTGACAGGACGTACTCTTACGCTCTCGGTGCCAAACATCTTTGCAGAATTCATGCACATCAGTTCCCCGGCCCATTTGGTAATAGCATAGTCATTCATCTGATACGTATCTTTGATGGGATTGTTCACCATCACATCTTCCGACATGATCCCCCCAAAGTCTCCATACACTTCTGCGCTGGAAAAAAATATCATCCGGAATTTATGTTTTTCCTGAAGCCGGAGCATATTTTTTGTCCCGACCACATTTGTCTGCCAGAGATTCTCATAATAATCTTCTCCATTCCATCTGCCGTATTCAGCGGCGAGGTGATAAACATAATCAAACCCTGATTTCTCAAAAATACGTTCGACCTGTCGGAAATTACGGACATCTGCACGCACATAGTTATCACGTTCTGTGTTATACAGATCAAGAGCAAGGACGTCATGCCCCCTTTTCCTGAGCTCGTTCACAAGGTTTGTGCCGATAAATCCCGCACCGCCGGTTACCAGAATTTTTTTTGATTTCATGTCATCTTACCCGAATTTCCTTTTTTTAATATTTGTGTTCTTTCATAATCATCAATAACGTGTTCAGCAACAGTCCCGCAATAATCATGAGCATGCCCATGATGAGAAAAAGCATACTCGCCATAGATATGGGAAATGAGAATTTTGAGGTGGCATTGTAATCAGCGAAAGCATGAGAACCAGCGAAAAGACCAATGGTAATAAAAAATATACCGGGAAGTCCGAACATGAGAAGGGGCCTCCGGTAGAGGATCTGATCGATCAATCGGTTGAGTACACCAACACCGTGGGAGACAGGATTCTTTTTGTGTTTATGAGGTACGTTATAGTTGACCGTAATAGGGACTTCCATAATCGGAAGGCCCATTGCAGAGAAGTGAGTGATCATATCAGATTCGACATTGTATCCGTCAGACTTAAAGTCCAGGTTGGCGAGTGCCTGACGGGAAAGTGCCCGGAATCCGGATTGTGAATCGGTAACCTTGGTCTTTGCGCCAAAGTTCGTGAAGAGATCCAGGGTTTTCTGCCCAACCTGCCGGTACGAGGGGATCTCTCCCTTATTTTCAAGAAAACGGGATCCAATGACAAGGTCAGCCTTTCCAATACTTACCAGTCCTGCAACTCTCTGGATCTCGTTGGGATTGTGCTGTCCATCCGCGTCAAGCATCACCGCCACGGAACATCCTGTTTCGAGGGCACGCCGAAGTCCCAAGAGAAGTGCATATGCCTTTCCGGTATTATGTTCAAGACTGACTACATCAGCACCTGCTAATCTTGCAACCTCGGCTGTGCGATCAGAAGATCCATCATCAACGACAATAACACGATCGACATATTGCCGTGTGCGAAGGATGACTGAACCAATAACCAGCTCTTCGTTATACGCAGGTAAGACTGCATAAAGACCTTTAAAAAGGGTAAGTCTGGCATCGATATCCTTGGAAGTAACCTCAATCATGGAAGGAGTAAATGATGAAAACGTACGGGTATTACTGAAGTTTTGATCCTGAATAGTATCCGATGAATCGGTAGTCGTCATGGTGATCAGATGTTGTTGGTTACTGAATTGGAAGGTTCAATATCGTTTTAAGGTAAATTATTATTATTGAGTCATTTTCAATGACACAAATTCATGAATTAATACAGATATTTCACACCTGATATATATTAAAGACTAGCAAAGCAATGCTGCATGGCAAAGGTGTGTGGCATTCGGCTACCGATGAAGAGACTTCAGACCTTTTTTTTACGCGCACGGCCGTCCGTAATAAAAGATTTTTTACCTCCTCCGGTCAAGGCAGACTTGGAAAATCCACCATTCGGGGATAAACAGTACCCGCACATGATTTCAGGGCGATCCTGCATTGAAATCAGGAATTTTCAGTGGTATATATTTCCTGTTTTTTTGCACACGTCCACAATCCGGTGAGCTGCATCCCCGGCTCCGAATGGATTGTTCCATGTCCGGGGAATGGTGATCATCTGTTCTGCCGCTGCAAGGATTTTTTCAGGATTTGTGCCGGCAAGTATATTAGAACCGGTATCAATGGTTTCCGGCCGTTCAGTATTCCTGCGAAGAGTCACACACGGTACCGAGAGGATGCAGCTCTCTTCCTGAATTCCTCCTGAGTCAGTCAAGATAAGCGCAGCCTTTGACTCCAATATGAGGAATTCAAGGTATCCGACGGGATCGATAACCCGGATCCCTTCCGTTGAGAGGGAGAACTCACGCACCATTTTCTGCGTTCTGGGATGCATGGGAAAGACCATGGGAAGTCCGTAATGTTCCGAGATATTCCTGAGCCCGGTCAGAATTTCCCCAAGACGAATGGCATCATCAACATTCTCCGCCCGATGGGCAGTTATCAGGAAATATCCCCCTGGTTCAAGATCAAGTTCTTCAAGAGGATGCACTTTTTGTTGCCCAATCTTTATATTCTGCTGTACGGCATCAACAATAGTATTGCCTGTTACCGTAATTTTTTCTTCAGCAATACCCTCATGAAGAAGATTGCGACGTGAGATTTCTGTCGGTGCAAATAACCGGTCGGATATATGATCGGCGATTATGCGGTTGATCTCTTCGGGCATGCTGCGATCGTAGCTCCTTAATCCGGCTTCAACATGTCCGACCGAAATATGAAGTTTTGCTGCGGCTAGGGCTCCTGCACAGACGGTATTAGTATCACCTTGCACAAGAACGACATCCGGGGGGTGTTTGAGCAGGATGTTCTCAACTCCCGTAAGAATCGCTGCAGTCTGTGCACCATGGGTCCCGGATCCGACATCGAGATTGTATGTCGGAACAGCGAGGTCGAGTTGTTCAAAGAAAATCGTGTCCATGGCGTAGGAATAATGTTGTCCGGTATGGAGTACTGAAAATTCAAGACCGCTCGTGGAACACGCACGGATTACCGGAGACATTTTAATAATTTCCGGGCGGGTACCGATGATAATGAGGATCATTCGAATCCCTGAAAAATCATGTAGGTGTTCCTCTCTCCTTTTTTCGAATCCAGTCCAGAAAACTGTAGTAGCATATTGTGTTACCAAGCAGATTATAATTTTCAGATGTTTTCTCTGAACCAGAGATTAACATTTCGGTAACTCATGTTGATACGGTCATTTCCGGTTACCTCTGAGCCTGGGACACGTTCCTTGAATAACAGAAACTCCACCCGGTTGTATGCGGAATTCTCAATTGACAGATTGTAAGGTATTATACGGGTCTCATTGTGATAGAGGCTGATGGTCAGCCGTTTGCCGGGATCCATGGTGATAATACGGGAAGTATTTGTCACATTATCAAATTCCGTATGTGTCAACCAGGTCTCAATGGTATAGTTCGTAATCTGATGCTCATGGTTTCCTATACCAACATACATGGGATAATTCTGTCCGACACTAATTCGATCCGGATAACCGGCAGCGGTCTGGTTTTCACCAAGAATAAAAAATTCCGTGTATCGCTCTCCTTCTTTGGGAACTGCAATCACATAGACCGTTGCAATAACAGAAATGATAAAAGCAATGGTGATAGTGACCGTGACAAGACGGCCGATCCTGTTCTGTCCTCGTGGATAAACGGCATGCTGAAGAGTATGTGCGATCATGAAAAAAGGAAACCTGAATCGTTTTTCAAATGGCAGAAGAGCGCGACGGAATTGTGCAACAAGAATCATTGCCAGAGTAAATATCGTTAACGATATGACCACAGGATCCAGATATATCCCATACGGGGTGAAATTTAACAAAAGAGCAATAAGAGGGACGACGGTCAGGGAAAGTCCAAGCGAGAGAACAATTCGTTCGGTGAGATCGATATCACTCTCCCAGGGAAAGAGTGCTGCAATAAGACAATATCCTGGAATGAAGAGAATTCCTGGCAGGACGATTATAGCCTCGATCGACGTTTCGTTCAGGGGTGGGACATAAATAGCCATAAGACTGGCTGCAAGCCATACTACTGCGAAAATAAGGTCGTTGGAGAACGTAGTATCGGAGAAAGGTGTATGGATCTTATCAGCTTGAGGTTCATCAGACAAAAGGATCACCGTTCCCTTGAAAGAACCTGACACCGGTCAGTCGGAATACAACAACCCCCCCAGTCAGGTTTGCCCGTACCGTTTATGCCCGTCCGGGATTCTGGTTCCTTTCTCACAATAGTATCGCCTGAATGCAGAGTATTGATTAAACAATTACGATCATTTCATTTCCCGGTATCTGTCGAACCCGATAAAAGAGGTATTCGCATCAGAAGAGAATTCGTACCGGGGGGAATGGCTCGGGAAATGGATGATTCCCGGGATTTTTCCGGAGATGCCAAAAAAAAATGCAATTTTTTTCCCAGTATCATATCAACACCGTTAGCAGATTATAGTATATTTATGGTGAGGCTGTATAAATCAATGACTGCTGCAATAATTTTTAGGGGGGGGGGCGCAAAATCCCGGATTTACCCTCTGGGAAGTTATATAAAAAATCAATCGTTCAACCAAACTTCACGTTGACATTTCGAAATGCATAAAAATATTTGGATTAATAATCAAGGTATTATATGGATGATATCCGGAAATCACATTCAATAACAGATTCTGATAATTCTCAACCTTTTTTCAAAAATATGAAAAAATTACGTATAGGAATCCTGATGGATGACTATTGCCCTGAATCATGGGACTATGCAATGCTTGAGGCTATTACCCGGTCAGATTATGCTTCCATAGAACTGGTAATATTGAATGAACGCCGGGAAGAAAAAAAATCATCAAAAGAAAAACTTCTCTCAAACGGGAGTACATTATTGTATTTCACTTTTACCAAACTGGAAGATCGGATCTTTCGACCGCCTGCATTTCATCCCGTGGATGCCAAAAATCTTCTTAAGGATGTACCGCGGATTGGGATAAAACCAGAAATGGATGAAAATTCTGACTGTTTTCAGGAACAGGATATTGAAAAAATAAAAGAATTTAACCTCGATGTAATTGTGCAGTGCGGGTTTCGGGCACTTAAAGGAAACATCGTGAATTCTGCGAAATACGGCGTATGGTCCTGTTACCATGACGATATCTCGGTCATACGGGGTGGTCCGCCCGGTTTCTGGGAGACATTCGAAAGAATGGGCGAACGGGGAGTAATATTGCAAATCCTGACCGAAGACCCGTGTAATGGAAAGGTACTCTGTCGGTCATTTCTCTCCTGTTATTCTTTTTTCGTGAATAGAAATAATAATGACTGTTACCTGAAGTCGTCGTTGATCGTCCCAAGAACGTTAAAACGACTTCATGATGAAGGTGAGAAAGCTTTTTTTAACAAAATAGAGCGGGATAATGAAAAAATAAATTTCTATAATTACAGATTATATAAATATCCAGATAATTTTGAATTTATTACGGCGTTTCTAAAATATTCTTATCGAATGAGTTCCCATTTTTTACCTCTCGTTTTCTTCCGGAATCAATGGTTGCTGATGTATGATCTCAAAGATCAGATGTCAACAACTTTCTCGTGTTTCAAAAAAATAATTCCTCCCAGAGACAGGTTCTGGGCAGATCCCCATGTTTTTTTTAAGGATGATAAGTACTACATATTTTTTGAGGAATATATCTATAAAAAGAAAAAAGGGCATATCTCTCTTATCGAGATGCAACAATCAGGAAAATATTCGGATCCGGTAAAAGTACTGGAAGAGCCTTTTCACCTCTCATATCCTCATGTTTTCGAGTATAATGGAATATTGCACATGATCCCTGAGACACGAAGAGCAAAGAGTATTAATCTTTACCGGTGCACTGATTTCCCCACCGGGTGGGAACACCGGGCTACTCTCATAGATTCAATAGATGCTGTTGATGCAACAACCCTCTTCTATAAAAACAAATGGTGGTTATTCACCAATGTGGCTGAACCTGAAGGAACTTCAGTCGATAATGAGTTATACCTGTTCTATGCAGACGACTTATTGAGTCGCAACTGGAAGAGTCATCCAATGAACCCCGTAATATCTGATGTTAAAGGAGCAAGACCCGCGGGGAAAATACTGGAGCGGAATGGTTCCCTTTACCGCCCGTCACAGTGCGGCAGTCCCTGGTATGGGTACGGGATAAAACTCAATGAAATTGTTACGCTGACGGAAAAGGATTACTCAGAGAGAGAAATGGCTTTCATTGAGCCAAAATGGGATAAGAAACTGATTGGAGTGCACACACTCTGTTATGAAAACCGATTGACCATGATCGATGGTTATTATCTGAAACTCAGTACGGCCACGAGACTATAACCCGCGAAATCCTGGAGCAGATCGTCATATATCACGGTTCCTGTAGTTTAACTGATTTCCAGATCTTTCGAACCGGGTGGAAATTTCGGTGATCCATTCCATGATATTTATCAGCCTTCCTATCGTAATGGAACAGGAACCTCCGAATTACCCGATGAACACTTTACCAATGGCGACCGTTATCCCTGGCCAGTATGTCTGCGTCCATGTGAGACAAAATCCGCTGACAGTCCTGAATCCATCGGAGCTGATCGAGGCCGACTGCCTCAAACCCTATTAAAAAATCAGTTCCGGCAGAGCCTTTCCTTTCAGGCACCGGCAATTTCGACCTCAGCCTTATCTTTCGTACAGAGGGCACCGATTCCGGGTCCTTCAAGGCAGCTCCCTCTCTTGTTACTTTCACCTGCCCGTCAGAAATATCGTTCATCATCCCGGCTCTTCCACAAAAAGATCCATTATCAGAATCGATGATAAGAATAGCATGTCGAAATCTCCGGTAGAGATCTCAGACCGTATCATGTGCGAGACACTGCCGTCGTGCTGATTTTCGGAATAATGTTTCAGGCTCGGATAATCTGACAGCCATGAGAAATCTGTGAGAGAGATTTTTCTGTCCTTTCCCGGATAATACTTTTCCGACACACCCGAAATAATTCTTCCCGCGAATGACAATAAAATATACCGTGAGGTGCCCTATTTGATATAAAGTACGTTTATTGCATGCCGGGAATTGAATCGATTATTTTCTAATCAGGCACAGTTTTGGTGGAAGAACGAAGTACTGGTCATGATAACACTCCGGTTCGAGGCTGAAAAAATGGGAAATGGACTCACCATGTCAGCCGGTCTGTAGAGTGGCAATCGCTCAGGATGTCCGGATGAAATTGAAAAGCCGGGTCCCTCAAATTAAGATGATTTTAATGGCGTTGCAGGAAATGCTAAACGTCATTATCACCAGCAAAAAAATGCCAGTTTTCTTTATCCAGCAGGTCAGTACCGGCAGCTATATCGGGACTATAAATTATTACCCATTTTATTTTATTTTTGATGGGCAGGAAATTAAATTCTCGTAATTTCCTCTCAAGAATAGCTCCGCCCATATAATAAACAGATATCGATCCTATATCTTTCAATCGAATAAAGCGTAAAAATTCCGAGAGAAGCAGGCTCATACACTCAGACGACGGTTCATACAGCATATCCATTACATGGCACGTGCCGTCATCAAGAAAATATACTATATACCCGATAATATCTTTATATTCATCGAGAAGACAAAATATTTTATATTTTTTTCCCGGTGATTGCATATATCTCCAGTTTAAAAAAACTGAAGTCCTTTCTCCGATGATATTGAAATGCTTTGAGACTGTTTTCCAGAATACATCAAATCTTTCATCAAAATATTCCGGAATTTCAACAGAATATTTTATTGTTGATTTATAGCGGGTTTCTTTTGCAAAATTTTTTATGAGAAAATCAACAGTTTTTGCAAATATTTTTATTTGTACAAGAGGATGAAGAAACTGATGAGTTTTGTATTCGGATTTTAAAGGCTTGAAGAAATGGGTATATCTCCCAATTTTTTTATAACCTATTCGTGAAAAAATATTCTTTGAATGATCGTTTGGAAGACCGTAGATAAATTTGAATCCGGAATCATGAATTTTTGACTGTATCTCTTTTTGTAATGCAAATGCCGGTCTTAAATTCCTGTGTTGTTTATTGACAGCGAAATCACCCGCAATCGCCGTATAAACCGGTTCACCTTTCACAAGGATCACTCGGGGAAAAAGTGCTGCTGTCCCGATAAATGTGTTTGATGGTTCATGTCTGACCAACCAGCAATGAGCCGGTCCATACGGACATTGTTTATATTTCCACTCAGTCGTCTCGTCTCTTAAATATCCGCCGAGGTTCTCCTTTAATATTGAAAGAATGTCATTCAAGTCATGCCGGATATCTACTTTGATGACAGAATATCCGGTCATGGTATTCCTGATTTTTTCTCATACATTATTAAGGATTTTTTTATTTTCAAGTGTATTAATCTTGGTATAATTTATTGTACCTGTTGCCTCCAGAAGGCTGTTACCCTCTAATATCAGGAATGGATCGTTATCTATGATAACCGGGTTTGTGTGATATCTCCTTTACCACAATTTGATTTTTCGGGGTCCGGGTGATGCGGATAATAACGGACGTTCTTCGACACCCGGATATAGGGTATTCTGTTTACCCGGTTATTTTGCGTGTTTAAGCGTTGGTTAGTTTCCGGATATTGTCCGATCAGTGACATTGTCTCCGATCAGGCAACCGCACGTCACAATAATTTCATTTTATCAGGGTGGTGCATCACCGGCGGTGTCGATATCATGTACGGATTCGATGATCCCGGCCAGGCAACTCTTTGGCGCGTCCTGTCCAATCCTTATGGAAATGCACTGACTCTGCCCATCATTTCACGACATACTCCTGTCCAATAGATTGCCCGGTGCAATTATTGAGATTAGAATTTTTTTACAACAAAGAATCCGGCCCTGAATACATGAACAATAACCCGTGATCGCCCACCGCGGATCCCGCCCGGCCGCTTTGCACGACCCTGTCTGAAGAAACGCAACACATCCCAACCCGTAATTATTGCTTTTTCGATCAAAGGCAAAGGAAACCGGTATTCATCCCCTCTTTATGGGACCGGTACCTGTACATCCTGGCAGAAATCAGAAATTCAAAACAGCCGGAAATTTAAAAGAAACCTCATCACTATATATGAATAAAGATTTTTTCCACGAAGGTGATACGTTTGGACGTCCTGAGCACTGCCATGAATACCATACCGCCCTCCCTCAGGTCATGGACCGGAAACCCAAAGAACAAATGTCTGTTTGAAGAGATTCCCGGATACTGGGAGACATATGACGTCATTACTTTCCTTGCCGATCTCAGGACATATCACCACACGCCTTCCGGTGCTCTCGAAAAAAGCGAAAAAGAACAGGAACAGAAATTCAAAACAGAGTATTTTAAAAAAAGATTTACCCTGTCACGAACCCTCCTGAAGCATATTATCCGGTATATTCCGGGAACAAACTACCCCCCGGATATTCTGCTGGGCAGGGACAAGAAAGGACGGATTATCGTACCCGCCAGACCTGATATCCATATCTCCCTGACCTACTCGGATCCCTGGATTGCAATCACTATCGGAAAACAAAAAATCGGCAGTGATATTGAAGTGGTACGTCCGTTCAGGACTGAAAAAATTACTTCCTGTCCTGTTTTTAATAATTTCACCTGCACGAATGACCAGGAACGGATGATACGGATCCTACATCTATGGACGCTGATTGAATCCTTTGCAAAATTATATGATAAAAATCCTTACTCCCTCCTGGAAACCTCCTCTTTTTTCATGGAAGCGACCTTCGTATCCTATTGTATCAATCGGCACTCGATCTTTACCCTGGCCTCTGGTCAGGAACCATTCGCCGATACCCTGGTTTGGCTTGATTCTGCCGGCTTGGGGGGCATCTGAATCCTCTGCAGGAACCACTTCACGACCCAGGGGGCTTACTGTACCCGCCCAAGCCATAACTCTCATAACGGGTTATCGGGACCGATACTTTGGATTGACAGGGGGCGGAAAAATATAGAAAAAGGAATTTTTATATTTCCCGGGAAAGAACAATTCTTTTCAGCGCCGCCATATCCAGCTTTTCAGATGAATTTAAGGGAAATTCGTCAATAAAGAAAATTTTTTTGGGAACTTTGTACGAGGGGAATTTTTTATTGAAGTGTGCGATAATCTTCCTGGTAAGACCCGGGTGATCCATGGTGGCAGGTCCCTGGATAACGGCAACAACTGCTTCACCCATGATTTCATCCGGTATTCCAAAGACCACGCACCCTTTGAATTTTTTAAAAGAAAGGATTTCATTTTCAATTTCATGGGGAGAGATCCGGTATCCTCCTGATTTGATGATATTTTTTGATCGGCCGATAATATAGATAAACTCGTCTTCATCAACCGTGGCGAGATCTCCGGTATACAACCAGCCATTCTTCAGGACTGCATCTGTTCCTTCAGGATCATTATAATATCCCTTCATGATATTATCTCCCCTTGCCACGATCTCGCCAATTTCTGAGGGTTTCACCGCCTGCATGCTCTGATTCAGCACAGCTAACACGACATGGGGGATCCCTTTACCGATAGATCCCATTTTGGTATTCACTAATTCGGGAGGAAGATAGGATAATCTGGCAGTCGCTTCGGTTGCACCGTACATAACATATATTTTTTTTTCGGGAAAATGTTCGGTAAGTATTTTTATATAATTATTCGGCAATTGACCCCCGGCCTGGGTAAAGTATCTCAGGCTGGGGAATTTCTGCTGCAGGAACCGTGTTTTATTGATAAGAATCTGGTACGTACTGGGCACACCGGCAAAACCGGTACAATGATAGGAATCAATATCATTGATTACCGAACTGAGAAATGGTTTCTGGTTCATTACGATGCTTCCGCCCACACGGAGGTGAGTATGCAGTAATGAGGCGCCATAACAATAGAAGAAGGGAAGTACAACAGATACTCTGTCTGTTTCATTCAACCTGAGATACTCAATAATTGAACCCGTATTGGCGATAAGATTTCTATGGGTAAGCATGACACCCTTTTTTGTGCCGGTGCTTCCCGAAGTGAAGATAATAACCGCAGTATCGTCATCCTGTACATCAGGAAGGGGACATATAAAAAATTCTTTATTTTCCCCTTTATCCAAAATTGTCTCATTCAGGATATCAAACGCCGGATCTTCAAAATAGTGACGGTACCTGTTCTGGATAAGGGCACCGGAAGGCTGGATGGTGTCAAGAATCCGGGTCAGATCGGATCTGCTAATCTTTGTCTCAACAAGGATCGCGATATTGCCGCTCGAAATGATAGAAAAATAACTGATGATAAAAAATGGCGTGTTATCGGCGATTAAAAGAATTTTTTTTCCGCTGCCGTACCGATTAAAAAGGATTGAAGAAAGGTTCTCCAGATTTTGAATGAACTCTGCATAGGTAAGCGTACCGTGATCACCAAGTACAAATAATTTTGCCGGGTCACATTTTTTTTCAAGGAGATAGGTGATAAAATTCACAACTATACCTCTGTTATCGATATCTCATCCAGTGATTTTACGGGAATTGTTATAGTTCTCATATATCCGGATGTTCATCCGTTTACGAAGGAAATTCGCATGAACAGGCCTCGAACAATGCATAAACTTTTGCCCTGACTTTCCGGTCAGATTTACCTTGGATTCCAGCAGCGGTCATGTGAGAAGATATTTCTCACCGGTCATGTGAAGACCGGGGGGGACATCTGGATCGCCCGGGCAGCATTCTTCAGACTTAGAATATGTTTATTTGCCCACTCAATCTGTGATATTTCCAGTTTTGTGTTCTGTTGCACGGTCTCAACAGGGAGGTGATGTTCTTGTGCGTACAGCAATTGATCGAGAATATCATAGGGGATCCTCAGGGAAATTTCCTCGTCTGAAGTGAAATGACTCCAGGTATCCGGGCTCGGGGCTCTTGCTATGATCCTCTTATCTACACCGAGCAGTTCAGCAAGCTTATACACCTGTGATTTATAGCAGTTCGCTATAGGTTCCAGATCAACCCCGCCATCCCCGTATTTTACGAAAAATCCGATTAACAATTCAGTTTTGTTGGTAGTCCCACATACCACATAATTCATCTTTTCTGCATACATATACTCGACAATCATCCTTGTGCGCTGTTTGACGTTCTGGAGACTGAGAATATATAAAAATTGTGAGGCAGAAAGCCGTTTCGTTCCCAGAATGTTCCGATCTTTTAACAGTTTCAGGGACGGTATATTAAGCGCATGTTCAGTGGTTATCACAGGAGGACGGGATAGTGAAGTTGTATGAACCGCCGGATCATACCGGGGGAAAAGTTCCTTTATGACCGCCTCTTTTTTGGTATAGATATTGAATGATTCCAGCATTGGCGTGATAAGGACCTCCTCATACCGGATTTTTAATGCCCTGCATAAATCTATCCCCAGATCCCTGCTTGAAGGCGTGGATTCCTTCTCAGGGAGTATCAGGCCAAAAACTCGTTCAGGACCCAGTGCATCGACTGCCAGAGAGGTAATAACTGCTGAATCCACCCCTCCGGATACCCCGATAACGATGCCATCTTTCCTGAACTGGGTGTGTACCGTATCCTTGATGAACCAAGACAATTTTTCTTTCAGCTCTTCGCTGTTTTCGAGCATCGCTTTTTTAATATCAATGCTTTCATGTATAGGTTTTTTAATCATCTTGCACCACAAGTCTTTCTACCTTTTAGTGAATAAATTCATCTTATAGGTAATCCTACCTATAATGATAATTGAAACGAGTGAACCCACAATGAGTGAAATAATCAAGGATGTACGACACTTTTTAAAAACAGAAGGTTTTTTAAGTGACAAAATTTCGTTGAATGAAAACGACTCCCTGACAGAAACCGGCGTGATTGATTCCATTATATTACTCCAGCTGGTTGATTTCCTCGAAAATAAGTATAGGATCGAGATACCGGTAGAGATGTTAACCCCCGAAAATTTTGACACGATGGCCGGTATCAAAACATCGATAGAGAAACTGAAACATGGATGAACATTTCGTTGTTTCAACTGATACTCGTGTCTGTAAAAAATGCATCCTGGATTCGCAAATCCCCGGGATAACCATAAACGCGGAAACCGGCTTATGCCAGTTCTGTGAACACTTCATCCCGAGGTCAAAGGCAAAAGGAGAGGAATATCGTGTCCAGATGGATACTCTGTTCAGATCCCCTCCAGCGACAGGAAAATATGACGTGATCTTTGCCCTCTCAGGGGGGGTAGACTCCTCATATAGCCTGTATCGGTTAAAGCAGGAATATCCCCACCTGAATATTCTCGCCGTCCAGTTCGACAATGGCTTTATCTCAGAAACTGCCCTGGAGAATGCCCAAAAATTTTGCGCTCTGACGCACAGCGCGTACCTGCGCGTCAAACTTGATCAGCATAAACTTAACGATACTTTTTATAAAGCGTCTGTTTCAACCAATGCCTATCCGGGTTATGCAAAATACCGGGCCAGCGACATATGCAATACCTGTATAAGCATCGTCAAGCAGAAAATTATCGAACTGGCCCTGTCAACCAAATCACCTTATATTGTGTTTGCTTTCTCGCCGGGGCAGACCGATACACCTTTCATACCACTGACAAAACCCTTCCTGGTCTGGATGAGAAAACTTTTTGAGGGGAACCTGAAGGCTTTGGGAGTTGCCGAACGGGACAAGTACCTTATCGACGCACGCTTTGTCCAGTCGGGTTCTTCCGAACCTGAAGTAACGATTATCCATCCCTTCCTCGTCTGGGACTACAATAAACCAGAATTTAAAAAAGAATGCCTTCTGCTAGGCTGGATCGATCCGGATTTACAAGATCATAATTCATCGAACTGTCTGCTCAACGCATTTGCGATAAAAAACCACCTGGACAAGTATCATATTCATCCCTATGCCTATGATATGGCAGCACTGGTCAGGCAGGGAAACATCGACAGGGAAGATGCACGGGATAAGTTAACCGTGAATATATCTGACGCGTCTATTGAAGAAGTACAACGGGAATTAACCCGGAACAGGAAATAGTCGTTCTTTTTTCCGGTATTCTGTCGTATTGCCACTCCATTGATCCAGTGTTTTTGACAGGTTTTTTTCTTGTTAAAGCGAACACGTGCGGATCTACACGTTATTGTGGAGTTTTTAAGAGGGTAAGGCCAAAAAACCTGGCATAATATCCCGGAAGGATGGTCTGATTGAAAAGCCCCGAAGCGAGGCTCTCCATAAAAATGAAGTCAGTAATATGTCCGCACCGGTGGCAGGATCGGAATTGTCCGTGATGTACCTGGCAACCCCGTACCGGGGGAAATCTGACGGTTGGCAGGTCGAACGGTTCCTGACGTGAAAATATTCCCCCTACCTTTACCATCATTGGAAGGATAATACCGGTGAGCACAGCGGCTGCAGGTATGAACTCCCCTTCGACTGAAAGAAGAGCAATCCAGACAAAAAATTACCGATTTCCTGTCCAGATGCCAGATCGACAAGAATTCAATGTTACCGTTGCCTCAGCGGAATTTATTGAGGTCTCCTGCTTCCAATCGGGGTTTCATCAGAAGAATTACTTTTTTTTAAACGTTTGGTTCCAGGCAATAACCAAAAGGATGGTATGAATATAAAATACCTGATGCGAAAGGAAAAATTATGTCTGATTTTCCGTGTGATTCCTGCAGGGAAGATTGTTCAGGCGGGATCATTTATGGCAATTGCGATCGTTTTCGTACGTGGTGCAGAGAGCATGGCTCTATGGGCATCTCGTTTAACTCACGTTTTCCCGCACAACCTGGTGAGAACAGTCGTGTGACGGGTGCCTGATAATCGAATTCCCGGACACATAATTTCCGGGAAAACATAAAAAAAGGAACATTCAGAACATCTCGATATTCCGTTCCTGTTCCATATCAAAGAGCATTGCGAAGAGTATAAACATCGACCCAATGAACAAGAGAATCAGGGTCAGGGTTGCCCGGATAAATAACGGTTCCGCCCCGACTATCTTTTCGTAGAGGGCATAAATACCCAAAAAGAAGCTGGCTATAAAGCATAATATCCCGAAAAAATAGAAGAAAACAAGCGGATGAAAATTAAGGATTAGGTATTTCTCTTTCATCCGCCAGAAAAAATCTCTGATAAGAATAAGGGACCTCGGGAAGATGTGCACGTGATTCCCGATGCCCGATATTCCCCCGCCATTATTTCGGACTGAATAACTGACATTGACTGCTTTAAAGCCGAAGGTATTCAGTCGTACCAGAATGTCGTCGGAATACCCGTAGCGGGGATAAATTTTACCGGGATCAATTCGTTCAAGGGCCCTCCGGGAAATTGCCGTGTATCCATTTTGTGGGTCCATCAGTTGCCAGTATCCGCTTGCAATCTTGTTGAGCAGGTTAAGGAATGTTGTACTGAAAAATCGTCGTTTCGTCAGTACTTTTCTGTATTCAGGGCTCTGAAGGCGGTTTCCTACTGCATAATCAGCCTTTCTCTTAACTATCGGGTCGAGAAATGCAGGGAGATATGCGGGAGCTGTCTGGTTACCACCGGTGATTACTACTGCGATGTCCATACTTTCTTTGAGGGCTTCACGATATCCTGACGCAATCGATGCTCCCACACCTTTATTTTTATCATGCCGGATATGCTTAATCCTGGCATCGTTTTCTGCACATTTTTGGATGATCTCAGGTGTCCGATCAGTGGATGCGTCATCAACAATATATATCCTGAAGATATACTCGGGAATTGAATTCAGTGTTGTTTCAATACGTTTTTCTTCATTAAATGCAGGAATTACCACGCATATATTATTTTCACGGTAAATTTCCTCGGTCCGTTGCTTCAGGGCGGCTTCATAAATCATCTTTCTCAGTTTTGCAAACTGGAAACGGGGATTATCACTCTTCTGCAGATAAAAGGCCGCACCGGAGTTCAACGCCTCTATGGCAACCTCTTCTCCTCCCTGGCCGGTAAAGATAATGAGCGGGGTATCAATTCCCTGGAATTTCAGTGTTTTCAATAACTGGATCCCATTAATTTCCGGCATGATGTAATCTGACACAATCACATTGTAGATCTTATGGTTAAGTTTCCGGAGTGCCTCCTTTACCGAGAGGCATGCATCAACTGTCAGTTCTGTATCCCTCTCCAGAAAAAGTCTCGTGAGTTCCAGCACTTCTGGTTCGTCTTCAACAAGTAATACAGAGATCATGGATGGTTCCCGGTTAAAAATATTAGATGTATGAATTTTTAGGTGATTGTTAAATTATAACCTTTCTATATTTATATTCCTGATGCGATCCAGACATGCTCGCCGGAAAATTTATTGGTGAGTCCTTACGCGACCAGATAATCGGTCTCATGCCTCCATACAGGAAACCCGCACGTAAATGCAGGGAAAAAGCCCTGATATCTGAAATTAAAATCAAAACTGCTCGCTGGCATGAAATACCTGTTATTTCAAACAAATCACCCTGGTTTAAAATTTTTTCCCAATTAGTAGTTTATAAATGATATCGGAAAATCAGAAGAGTATCTGACGTAACTTACACATAGAAAATTATATGGATTGACAAGGGAGAAACCATAGATAATGTGCGCCAGTTTTTTTTCCCGCTTCACAAAACCAAAACCCCATATTGTCGAAAGTCCTCCTCCGCCTCAGATTGCGCATGGCCCGGGAATGCAGGTCCCTGAATATAAAAACAAACCGTATTTTATTGTTGCCTCGGTCGAGATGGGAAATACGACAACCAAATGTATCCTGACCGGAGTGAATCTTGAAACCGGGATGTCGTATGTCATCAATAAAACCGTAAGCATGAGCCGTGACATCCGCCCTCCGAAACCGGGAGAGACTATATTTGGCGCGACGCTGGACGGGACAGAGCTTACCCGTGAAGCAGTTACCGAGCTGGTGAGGGATACCCTGCTCCAGTGCCACAAAGATGCTCACCTCGATGTTATGAAAGACCTTGATTTTGTTGTCCGCAGCACAGGAGTCGTTGCCGAGATGGAGTCACCCGACCAGATCGGTGATTTTGTCATCGCGCTTGCAAACGGATGCCTGATCGCTGGTGTCCCCCCCAGGAAAATGACGCCCCCCATGTCAAAGGAGAACCAGTCGCAAAAACTCCAGCCGTTCAGCTTTGCCGACAAGGTGGTATTTGTCGGGGCGGTTGCCGGTGTTATCCCTCCTGTCGGTTCGACCGGTGTTGAGATGGTAGCCAACGAAATGGAAGGTGAGCTGGCAATGGCAGGGATCAAGGAGGGGGCAAAATGGACACCGGTCGACTTTCGCAATCCCTGTGTCTCTATTGATTTCGGGACCACTCTTGACGGACGCATAACCAGCGACGTACCGGCCGACAGCCCGAACCCGTTTGCAAAAACCGTGGGTAATTTCTGTGGGCTGGCTGGTGCGATCCCGGATGCACTTGTCCGGGGAACCGGCCTTGTGCACGAACGGACAGGAACTGCCCTGGACATTTTCGGTGAACACAGCGTGACCGGAGGATTGTTCGGCGGAGGCAACCGCAAGGTTATTGATGAATATGTCGAGCGGTGTCACAAACACATTGATATTCGTATTGTTCCACCCGAACGCGACCGGTTCGGGCGTGTCCCCGTCAACGCCCGGCTTGCCAAGGAATCCGGTATCGCCATGATCGGGTGTGACTGCGGCGTGAACAGCAGTGAACTGAACGACCTGGTTGCCATCGGATCTGAAATCTATAAAAAATATCATATCGCAACCCTCAATGAAATCGTTGATCGCGTCTGCGCAAAAATGGCATTACGACTTATCGATGTTGCGGTTGAACAGAATCTTGTATTGAAAAATTCGTCGATAGGGTTTACGGGCAGAGCGGCAATATCAGGCCGGAAACCCGAGTATATCCTTGACGGAATTATCGAACGTAATCTTTTTGACGACCCGAACGACCACCTTGTGTTTGTTGATGACGGACTGGCCCGTGGCGCGGCTCTGATGGGGCGGTGCATGAACTCCCTGGGTAAGCCGAAAAACCCTATCGGGGGCGTACGGGGGGGCCCATGTATTATGAGCCGGCGAATCAAGATAGGTAAATAAGACTGGTGAAGGAGCATGGCACAAGAAGCAGCACAGGAACCAAAGGAAGAGACACTGTATGATGTCCTTATCCCTCCGGGGGTCCCCCAGAAGATCATCGTGGACATCCCGAAGAAATTTGATGTGACCGTTGTCGAACGAAAGGAACGACTGAAGTTTGCAAATATGGAAGGCGATGAGCGGGAACTCCTTGCTTTCCGGGGTAAACTGGAGGTTGTCCAGCAGGTCGAGAAGTATATGCTGGAACAACTGCGGGCATTTGTCCAGGAAAAATAAATTTTTTACACTATTTTACTATCCGGCAATTTTTTTTATATTTTTAATTTCAGAAGAATTTCCAAAAAAACAAAAGAGTTGTTCTGAATTAAGGACTTTCATTTGAATCTCGGAATGAGGGTGACCCCCTCTCTCCCCCAGAGGGGGAGGCAGCCCAAGGGGAGCGTCCCCTTGACTCCCCTCATTTCTCCCGTTTTATGAAATGATCTCGTCCAAATCTTCTGAAGATCTATTCCCGGGGGATAATTGTTCAGGGAAAATTTTCTTATCTTTTCACCCTTGCAAAAAGTTCTCAGAAACCGTCCCTGTCCCGCCGTGCCTCGGAGAGGCCCTGAGGCGGGGAACCCTCGTTATCGGGGTGTCCCCGGTAACAAATTCCGAATACAACATCTGACGTTAAGAAATGCTCTTACCGCTCCATCCTTTCCTGAAAAAAGGTAGATTTCCTTCAACGGATCCGGGAAAAATACCAGAAGAGGAGTGTTACAGAATTATCTCCTGCGCTCAGAGAAAGTGTATGCCAAATCCTATCCGCAGCTTACTTTAGCAACCGGACCAGCAGCGCTTTCTGGGCGTGAAGCCGGTTTTCTGCCTCGTCCCAGACAAGGCTTTGCCCGCCTTCCATCACTTCATCGGCGATCTCCTGGCCGCGGTGCGCCGGGAGACAATGAAGCACCCGTGCATCGGGGGAGGCATTCCGCATGAGGGCTGCATCCACCGTATAGCCGTGAAACACCTTCAGGCGCTCTTCACGTTCATTGTCATCTCCCATGGATATCCACGTGTCGGTGATGATAACATCAGCACCCTTTACCGCTTTTTCCGGCTTCCTGACAAGCGTTACGTCCCCCCCCAGTTTCCGTGCTGTCCTGACGATATCCTCTGCCGGCTCGTAACCTTCCGGTGTTGCAACAATGACATTCATACCCGTAAGTACGGTCGAGAGAATCAGGGAGTTGCAGACATTGTTCCCGTCACCGACCCAGGCAACCCGGAGATCGCGGGTCGAGCCGAAGTGCTCCCTGATGGTCATGATATCGGCAAGAAGTTGACAGGGGTGCTCGAGATCCGAGAGACCGTTGATCACCGGAATGGTGGCATGCCGTGCAAACTCCTCGATGGTACTATGTTTATAAGCCCGGATCATCAGGCCGGATACATACCGTGAAGCAGCCCGAGCAGTATCGCGGATCTCTTCACCCCGCCAGATCTGCATATCACGGGCATTTAAGAAGAGTGCATGTCCCCCCAGTTCATTCATACCGACCTCGAACGAGATGTGGGTCCGGGTTGAGGCCTTTTCAAAGATCATAGCGAGATTTTTGCCGCGGAGGAACTCGTGTACGGTACCTTCTTTCTTGAGCGTTTTGAGCTGTTCTGATTCAATGAGAATCTGCTCGAGCTCACTTTTGCTGATATCAAGAATCGACAGAAAATCCTTCTTCATCGTAACTCCTTCATATGTCTCATGCGCTGTTCAAGCAATGCCCGGGTGCCGATATCACGCCGGTAGCGCACATTCCCGGTGACCGCAGACGCCGATTGCTCTGCGATACGTTCCGCATCTTCCAGGGTCGGACCAACCCCCACGAAGGCAATGGTCCGTGAAGCCAGGGTGGAGAGCCTGCCCTGGTGCTCCTCAATATTCGCATAATAGAGGAGGGCCCCATCGAGGGACGGGATGGTTACCTGGTCGCCCGGGTGAGGAGAGTCCGGATAACCGGACGGAACAATATATTTACAGACCGTTGCATTCTTCTCGAATGTCACGTTTGTTCCGGAAAGCGATCCTTCACCCATCCTCACCACGATATCAGACAGGTCCGTACTTAACAGAGAAAGGACGTTCATTGCCTCCGGATCCCCAAACCGGGCATTAAATTCAATGACCTTTGGACCTACAGAGGTGTTCATGAACTGGCCGTAGAGTATTCCTTTATAGGGATAACCGGTTCTCTCCAGGGTGGCAACTGTTGCCTTCATGATAACGAGTGCCTTTTTGTAGTCCGCATCGGAAACAAACGGAAGCATATGGTCGGGCATCGAATAGGAGCCCATACCCCCGGTGTTTGGCCCGAGGTCCCCCTCGAATGCACGCTTATGATCCTGAACCAGGGGCATGGGAATGAGGTGATTGCCATCAACAAACGCCTGGAGCGTGAACTCCTCGCCGATGAGGCGCTCCTCGAGTACCACCCCTCCTGCGAGCGATTTCACGTACGCGACCGCTCCGGCATTGTCAACCTGTTCTCCCGTGATCCGTACACCCTTCCCCCCGGTCAGCCCGATGGGCTTTATCGCGAGATCTCCCGGGTAATCGCGGATAAAGGCAATTGCATCCGAACGGTTGTGGAATACCCGGTATTTCGGGCACCCGTCGATGTTATGGAGCTCCATCATATCGCGGCAGAATGCTTTATCGGTCTCGATACGTGCCGCTGCCTGGGTCGGTCCCACGCAGTTGATGTTTATGGCTTCCAGCTGATCCACAATCCCTGCTTCGAGTGGGGCCTCGGGACCGATGAATGCATATTCGGCGCCGGTCTCCCGTGCATAGGCGACGATCCGTGATATGTCGGTTTCCCTGCAGAGCCTGAACTCCCGGACAAGAGCGGCGATGCCGGGATTCTTCTTTGCCATCACCGAAAAAATTTCAGTATCACTGCTGCGGGCGAGGGCACGTACTATGGCGTGTTCCCTCCCCCCTCCGCCCACAACAAGGATCTTCATATCCATGTACTCTTGCACTGTCAATAAAAATGGTTTACTCTTTTATGATCTCGCTGACGTTAACCAGCGGAAGAAGAGAGACCCCCTGCTGCCTGAGCATCTCTCCGGCACCCTGCTCGCGGTCCACGACAGTGACCACACGATCCGCCCGGGCACCCGCAGCACGAAGGGCTCCGATTCCATACAGGGCAGATCCTCCCGAGGTCGTAACATCCTCGACCAGCAGGACATCTTTTCCGTTAACCTGGCCGATGATGACTTCTTTCCTTCCGTGACTCTTTTCTGCTGCCCGGATAATTGCATAGGGTTTTTTTGTCACGAGTGCCGTTGCAACGGCAATAGGGATGCCCCCGACGGCCACACCCGCCACTACGTCAAATGTATACGTCTGCGCGATTGCCGATGCGATTGCCGAGAGGAGTGCCGGGTTGGTTACTGCAGATTTCACATCGATGTAGTACGGGCTCTTTTTGCCGGAGGCGAGCGTGAAATCGCCAAACTCGATCGCCTTATGCTTAATAAGCAGATCTGCCAGAATGTTCACCATGGGACCTCCTTGACCCCCAGGTAATACCCTGCGATATTTACCGTCCGGTGCAGGACAGGGGTCAGGATGAGGATGATAATAAGTACCGGAAGGGTGATATTTGCCAGGATCCACGAGGAGTCGAGGAGAAGGGTCAGGAGCAGTGCTCCCACGACAAGGTCATACTGGTCGGCGACCGGCCATTTCGTGCCCCTGCCCTTATCCAGTCTCCGCTTGACGAAGCTCTTGCAGAGATCACCAAGGAGTGCCCCCGTTGCGAGCAGCGTGACCGACAGCCAGGTATGCTCCGGGAGGTTCTCCAGCCCGTAAGCACCGGAAAGCCAGATCTGGAAGAACCCCACACCGATCCCGGCCAGGATCCCGAAAAAGAGGCCACGCCAGGTCTTGCCGTCCCCGAATATCCGCTTGCCATCCCGGAAATTTCTTCCCTGGTCAATCGGTGTGCCTCCTCCGAAAAGGGCGGCAAAGGGATTCGGCAGGTAGGCGGGAAGCATAATCCAGACCGCGGAAAGCAATGACTGCAAAATGAAATTACTACTAATAGCGGAGCACTCCAATACCTGTAATAAAGAGCAGGCACAAACATTAAGGTTACCCAAACCAGATAACCCTGAACAACTGAGCTACCGGTGGACACTGATGCAGATAAAAAAGACACGAACTCTTTGCCCCACATGTCGTACTGCCATCGACGCAGAGATCGTGGAAGAGGAGGGAAAGATCTGGCTGAACACCACGTGCCCGCAGCACGGGAATTTCCATAACCTCTACTGGTCGGATGCGGTTCTTTATCACCGCTTCGAACAGTATGATGCGGTGGGGTCCGGCGTAACCAATCCCCAGAATTCTGCCCCCCCCGAAAATTGCCCCTCCTCTTGTGGATTATGTAATAATCATCATTCGCAGACTCTTCTTGCGAATATTGATCTCACGAACCGCTGCAATCTTGATTGCGATTTCTGTTTTGCCAATGCCCGTGCATGCGGTTTTATCTACGAACCGGACTTTGACGATGTCGTCAGGATGATGCAGGTTCTCAGGGATGAGAAACCCGTTCCGGCTCCTGCCGTGCAGTTCTCCGGTGGCGAACCTACGATGCGCGACGACCTGGTGGAGATTATCAAAAAAGCAAAGGCAATGGGTTTTCCCCAGGTCCAGATCGCGTCAAACGGTGTGAAAATTGCCAATGAACCCGGCTATGCCCAGCAGCTCAAAAATTCCGGACTCAGCACGGTCTATCTTCACTTTGACGGGGTTTCTCCTGCCACAAACCCATATATCAGGATCCACGAGCGGGCGATCGAGAATCTCAAGGAGGTCGGGCTGGGCGTCGTGCTGGTCCCGACCGTCATCCACGGAAAGAATGACCAGGAACTGGGCGACATCATCCGTTTTGCCATAAAAAACATCACGGTCATCCGTGGGGTGAACTTCCAGCCCATCGCCTTTACCGGTGCCGCGAACGACGACGACGTGAAGAACCTCCGTGTCACGATCCCGGATGTCCTGGACAACCTGGAAAAACAACTGGGCGGTGTCCTGAAAAAGGATGACTTCTACCCGGTCCCCTGTGTCCTCCCCTTTTCGGACCTCGTCGAGGCATATACCGGCCGCCCGCAGGTACGGTTCACCGCCCACCAGCACTGCGGCGCAGCCACCTATGTATTCGTCCAGAATGACGGCACCTTCATCCCGGTGAACCGGATGGTGGATGTGGACAGTTTCTTTGAATCCATCGAACAGATGGCAGAGAAACTCAGGAAAGGTGGGACCATCAACAAGTACACGGCGCTGCTTGAAGGGGTCAAACATATGCACGATTCCGTGAAAAAGGGCGAGGCAGGGAAGACCGCAGAATTCTGGAAGATCATCGGCAAGACCCTGATCGGACAGAACTTTGAAGCCCTTCGTGACTTTCACTGGAATGCGCTCTTCATCGGTACCATGCACTTCATGGACCGGTATAATTACGATCTGGCACGTGTCCAGCGGTGCTGTATCCATTACGCAACACCTGACGGGAAACTCATCCCCTTCTGCACCTACAACAGCGGTCCGGTCTACCGTGAACAGGTCTGGAAGAAATTCGCAAAACCAAAGGATAACCCTGTCGTTGAATCTTCGGAAACGGGGCCCTCATAACTCCCTTGTTTCACGGACCTGATGTGCTATGGTGCATGCACGGGAGACGCCAGTTCCCGGAGATTGTGCTTACAAAAGCCAGGTGTTATTCGTCCTTCCCGGCATGAGCATTTCCCGGTAAATCATAGTTTATTTACGAGGGTCACCCGCCTCAGGGCCTCTCCGAGGCACGGCGGGACAGGGAGGTTTCTGAGAATATCCAGTCATTGATCCGCCGGGGGTGCCCGTCGGAGATGGGGCAAGAGGCTGACGTTCTTCCACTTCCTACCGGTTATCCAGGAAACGATCGGCCATCCAATAGGGAATAATAAGGCCGGTTTTTATCCCCATACTATCCCCTGTTCCAGGTTTGGGACAAGATAGTCAATAATCCGGAATCAAACCTTCAAAAATACCCCAATAAGACCGGTCACCGGGAATCCCCCAACAATTCTATATTCCTGAATTGAGCCCCGATTGCCATTCCGGGCGATATTTAAAAAAATGAAGTGGGGTCATCCCAAAAAAGCGGATCTCATCCTCATACCATCTCCAGATCCTGAGGTTCATACCATGCATACGCACAGGGGGGTCACCCTCCTAAATACTATCCAGAATACAACTAAAAAATAGACAGCGACATGATCTCTTGGGCCCGATTTTTCTCTGGTTACATGAGGGAATCCTGCCGCTCTGTTTTGGCCAAAAGTTTATGAAATCCGATACGTTTTCTTCACGGAAACGGAAGATCGATCGTTTTCCCGTGGTTCATGGCGATCTTTGCAATGGCAAGGTCCTGGATGGCAAGTCCGGTGGAATCAAAGATGGTGATTGTGTCCGGACCGGCCCTTTTCTTCTTCCCGATCACCACTTCGCCCAAGGTACCGGCAATATCTTCAGCACGGTAGATACCGCTGCTTATCGGTACGTTTATTTCACCGGAATGGATTGCCTGTGCCGGATCATCCACAAAGACCTGGGCCCGTCTGAGCAGGGCAGGATCCAGTTCCTCTTTTCCCGGTGCATCCGCCCCGATGGCATTGATGTGGGTCCCTTCGTGGATCCATTCACTCCGTACGACAGGACTCCTTGAGGGTGTGGTAGTGACCAGGACGTCGCAGTCGCAGGTATTTTCGAGCGTTGATGCAACACAGGGAAATTCCATAAACCTGTCGGCAAATTTCCGGATATGCCCGGGATCCCGGCTCCAGATCTTTATCTGGCGGATCTTCAGTTCCCGAGAGATTGCAGTGACCTGTGCCTGTGCCTGTCTGCCGGTCCCGACAACCCCCAGCACAATCTCCTTTTTCGCTGATAGGTATTTGCCGGCGACAGCCCCGGCAGCACCGGTCCGCATATCAGTGAGTTGGGTGGCATTGATCACGGCAACGGGCTGGCCGGTGTCAATATCGAGAATAATGGTCAGTGCCATCACGGTCGGGAGACCTTTTGCCGGGTTTCCGGGATGTACATTCACCACTTTAACCCCGGCAATTGACAGTGACGGAAGATATGCCGGCATCGTGCGGAAGTCCCCGTCCGGCAGCGTGATGTAGACCTTGGGAGGCATCTGGACCAGTCCCCTGCCATGGTCGGCAAACGCCGATTCCACAGCCAGGTTGACCTGCCCGATATCGAGCCCCATATCGGTGTCAGTGAAATACTTCATGAGCGATCATCGATCCTGATACGATTTTAACGTATCTTCCCAGGACAGGCACACGAGTCATCAGCCGGGTGCCCGGCAATGGTGATCCTGCCGGGTTTTACCGGATGGTTTATTCCTGCACGCAATGGACCGGTGTCCGTTCAAAATGCCGATCAAACGTGTAGATTTCGTCAATACCTTGCTCTTCCATAACTATCAGGGCAAGGGCGTCATTGATGCTCACAGAATATTTTTGTGCCCTTTGGATGCTTTCACGATAATCGTCTGCCGATACCGGTCTGACCTCAATTGAAGGCTTTGCCATCACTACGGAAAGGAGATCGCAGGCAAACCCGATTCCCGCCGCATCTTCCAGTACATTTGCCACCTCACTGAGATGCACGGTTGTCGTCAAAACCGGCTCGCCTTCATTCACCCGCAGGAAAATCTCTTTTGCTGCAGTTTTCTTCTGTGCGGTTGCAGCGGGAAGCGGTTTCTTTGGTTTAAGGACAGCATAGATGAACAGGTTTGCATCAATAAACCGCATCTTTTCTCAGTCCCTTGCGCAGCGAGTGATAATCGTCAAAATGGTCTGCCTCAACCTCCACAGCATCCACAAAGCGTCCAAGATCGGTATCAGCAGGGCGTATCTCAAGCCGGTCGCCGTCATCGATTATCAGGACACGTTGTGTCTTTAACCGCTTGCGCCAGGCTTTTGGCAAAATGATCCGCCCCTGATCGTCAACAGCTTTAATCTCCACTTTTGTCATATATTACCAGATATACTAATAACTACCAGATTATTAATTTTCCCCAATTATACTCCACCGGTTCCTGAACTCCGTGGATCATATCTCTCCACACACTCGGGATACGGGGAGAAACGTGACTGAGTATTTTTGTGTTGCATCTGTATCGCGGCATCACCGATGTGACAATATTCTTCATGTACAGGAACCGTTTTCATTCCGGGCCGGGGGGGTACCTTAAGCATGCATTCCTTTCCCGCCGCAGGATTATATACCGCCAGCATCAACGCGTACCTGCATGTTGATCGCAGCCCACATATTTGCCGGTGCTCTCCTTGGTCTCATGGTCTGGCGCCTGGCCAATGACCGGCGGGCTGTTCCCTTCTGTATGGCCGGATCGATCCTCCCGGATCTCATTGATAAACCACTCGGGTTGGTGCTTCCTTCCGTTCTTCCCGGGGGAAGGACCGTTTTCCATGCTCTTATCATCGCTGGTATCATTCTTCTCTGCATATTCCTCCTGGCCCGGTCAAGGTCACGGTGGCTTGGTGCCGGAGTTGCGTGTGCAGTCCTGCTGCACCAGGTGCTTGACGAGATGTGGACTTTGCCGGTGAACTGGTTGTATCCCCTTCTGGGCCCGTTCCAGGGGCACATGATCCCCGATTATATCGGCACCTATTTCTGGGTCGAAATGAGCGACCCTTCCGAATGGCTGTTTATGATCGGTTCGGTCATGATCCTTGCGCTATCGTATCCTTCCCTGTCGGTAATCCTTCGCATCTGCCGGTCCGATCGCTTAAAAACCGGCGCATATACCTTTCTTGCCATGGTATTCCTGGTCACAGGAGGGTACCTTGTCATTGCAGGAATTACCGGCAATGCTCCAACATTCATTACCCCGCATTATTCCGGGTTACCCTCGGTGATGGCCGGCCTGCTTGCCCTTTGCGGGACGTTTGGTATGAGCAGGGAAATCGTGTCATCCCGGCGAAACGTCTCCTGATCCTGCTGTCCTGCAGAAGAATATGGTGAACCATCCGGCACAGGGCGGCTGGTTCTTACCATACCTGGTATCCGGTTTTGGAAAATCCCTGTATCGGAGCATTCAGGGTCCCGGTCATTTCGTTCCCGGGAAATACGGATTGAATAAAGAGAACGGTTAATGAATCAAAAACGCAAAAAATGATTTATGAATTATCGATCTCTTTGAGTGTTTTCTCGGCGAGCTCTTTCATGCGTGCCGATATCCTGCTCGAAGATGAATAATCCACTTCTTTCATGGCATTGGCAATCTCGGTTCCCAGTACAAAGATCGCATATTTATGCTCCATTTTACTCTTATGCTGCTGGGAGGGCGTAATCTTCAGTGCATTGTACTGGGAAAATTTGAGTTCCGGATTTAACCCTTCGAAATACACTTTTACGTCAAAAAGCATCTGGTGAAGGTTAATCAGTTCCTCTTTATGCATGCTACCACTCCGAACAATTACGTAGATTTACACACCATAAATACATATGCCTTAACCGTGTTATGACCCCATTTTCATCAGACGGATCGATACCGGGCGTTTGATGATCCCCTTGAAATCTTTTGCCGCAACAAACGCAAGTCCTTTGCCTACCAGCCGGTCGAGCAGTTTCTGATCGACTGCACGGTCCACGACAAGCCCGGTAACGGAACTGTCCACGGATTCTACCGCATTTTCCACATCATCGGATCGCAGCTCTTTTACCACGGTCAGGTCATCGGTGAGAAAACGTGCAAGGCTGGTGCCTTTAACATCATCGATATGGTCCCGCAGCGTGCGGGGACCCTTGTTCCCCTCTGCCGGCTTTTTGAGCGGGGCAGCATGCTTTGCCTTTGCCTCCCCCGCCCCGCTGTCACCGGGAGGTGTGCGGGACTTTTTCTGGTCCGGTGCCGGTTCGGCATCTTCAAAATACTGGTCTCGGACATATTCTACCGGCACCTTATTACGAAGGGTCTTGATAACCTCCTTCCGGGACATGTCCTCGACGCTTTTTCCTTTGGGCGAAAAGGCAACAAAGTCGATATCGGCGACCTGCAGGAGTTCCCGCAGGATCAGCTCGCCGCCGCGATCCCCGTCAAAAAACGCCGTTGCGGTCTTCTTCTCGCAAAGATCTTCGACGATCTTCGGAATATGCGTCCCTTCCACGGCAACCGCATTTTTTATCCCGTAGCGGAGGAGGTTCAGGACATCAGCCCGCCCCTCGACGATGATAACGGCGTCAGAATCGAGGACATTGGGACCGGCGGGAACCCTTTCGTCCCCGAGAGACCCGATCTTTTCAATCCTGATGCTTTGCCGGACATCGTCCAGCAGCTCATCGCTGTCGATGGTCCCGTCTTCAAACCGGTCCATGAGTATCTCCTTGGCCCGTTCGACGATCTTTTTCCGCTTGACGACCCGGATATCCTCGACCGATTCCACGGTAACGTGGGCAACGCAGGGTCCGACACGATCGATCGTCTCAATGGAGGCGGCGAGGATGGCGGTCTCTGCCCGGTCAAGTGAGGTGGAGATGAGAATCTCCCCTTTTGTTTCGCCTTTTTTGCTGGTGATCTGGACGTCAATACGTCCGACACGTCCTGTTCTCTGGAGATCCCGCAGATCTAAGTCTTCGCCGAGTAACCCTTCAGTCTGCCCGAATATGGCACCGACTACGTCAGGTTTCTCGACCACCCCCTCTGCTGTGAGGCTGATGTGAACAAGGTACTTGGTAGTATCTGGTGAATACACGTAAACGCACCCCCATGAATCATACAACTGATGGAATGCCTGATCATAGGTATACCTTTTATATTTTATGCAAAATTACTTAAATTATCGGTATGCGGTAAGCCCGGATGTACAAAGGATATTTTTTTTAATACTACGCAATTGAACTGATTACCATTAAAAAATACCAGTTCATTGACGGTCTGTTTTAAAAAAATTTATAAAGAAATAATCTCATGAGGCTGGTATGAAAGTCCGGAACTGGGATATGTGGATCGGTTTCTGGTTAGGAATAATGATCCTGAGTCTCGTCAACATTGTAATGATTGTTGCACATCACAATCAATTCTTATATGATTGGTATATACTCGGAGTTTCAATTATTGTATTAATGGTAATTATAATCATGAGAAGTCGATCAAAAATATAAGAAAATCTGAAGATACATCAAAAAACTTTTTTTTTTGAAAAACCGGGAATACATTTCACCGGAAACCGTGTACCACCGGGTTCCCTGAGGATCTGCTCACGGCCCCATCAGGCGCTCAAGGATTTCTTTCCTGACCATTCCCTCTACCCGTACCCTTTTCTGGCTGGATGAAGCACCGGATTGAATATGCACCCGGGCCGGTGAGACCGCACATCTCCCCGCAATAAGAGCAATGACCGCCCGGTTTGCCTTCCCGTCAACAGCAGGAGCGGCGACACGACATCCGATGGCCTTCCGCCATTCATTATAACCGGCAGGAAAGGCATTGGTCTTTGCACCGGCGGTAACTTCGATGGTTATGAGGGTCCCGTGCCGGTCTTCCCCAAGAGCATCAGCAATATCTGGCATGAATACACCGAGTAAAGGTATGTAGCCCGGCATTAACGCACATGGATCACCAGTGGCATGCTGCCGTCCTTCACCTGTGTTTAAACCCTGCCGGGCATGCCTGTCGCGCATCCGGGTTGTCCCGTGGATCACGTCCAGACGCTTGTCAATCGATCACCCGGGGACCTATGGATGCGCTGTATCGGCAATATTCTCTTTGTTTTTTTGCTTTAAAGCAGTTGGCAACCAGGAACGGTGCCGGATCCCGGGACTCTTTCCCGCAACGTTACCGGGTTCTCCGGAAACCACGTCCCGGGAACCAGACCGGCTCCTCTTTTACAAATTCTCCTTCCTGGTACACAACATAACCTCCCCGGATGACCGTGGCCGGGAAGACGGCCCGGTGTCCCTCAAACGGTGTCCACCCGCACTTGCTGTGAAGTATATCGGACGTGATGGGGACGGTGATTTTCCGGTACAGGGCAAAATCGGCACGGTCACCTGGCCGGAAACCTGCCGGGGGAAGCCCCAGGATCTCTGCCGGGCGGACTGAGGTCTTTTCTATGACCGACCGCAGGGAAACTTTACCGTCGATGACCAGCGCCAGGAGGAGCGGCACCATCGTTTCAACCCCGCAGATGCCGGAAGGAGCCGCGGGAAATGGCTGCGTCTTCTCTTTCCGGGTATGGGGAGCATGATCGGATGCGATGACATCGATCCTGTCCCACGCTCTCCAGAGGTGTTTCCGTTCCTTCTCGGTGCGGAGGGGCGGGTTGACTTTTCCGGAGGGGTCAGTAGTGTCAAAGTCTTCCAGGGACAGGAAGAGGTGATGGGGCGTTACTTCAACCGATCCAGGTGCGGCGTCAACTGATCGCCGGGTGCTGAGGTGGCAGAAGTGAAGACGGCATCCGGTGGTATTTAAACGTCCGATAGCAGTCACGGCGCGCAGTTCGCCTTCCGGTGAACGGACCCGGTCGTGGGAAACCAGATCGGGATCCTCTCCCTCCTCAATGGTCTCGGCATGGATGGTGGCGAGGGCTTCGAGCGCATGGATGCGTTCGAGTGCCGGCCGCAACGCCGTTTCACCAACAGCATCCCCGTAACTGGATGGAGCGCAGAATGTCTCGCCAAAGGCCATGGCACCTGCCTGCCACATGCTCTCCAGAGGAGCGTCCGAAGTGACGCCGCTGTTGATCGCAAAGCTGCAATACGAGTTTTCCTGTGCATCACGGACACGATCCTTCAGGGATTCAGGCGTGGTAATCGGGGGGATGGTGTTTGGCTGGTCGACTACCACCGTCACTCCGCCGGCAAGGGCGCTCATGCTGCCGCTCTTCCAGTCTTCCTTTGCTGACTGGATACCTCCCCGCATATGCACGTGCATATCAACGGCAGCCGGCAGCACGAGCAGCCCGGTACATTCAAGCAGGGGTATACCCTTCCGTCCTGCCCCCACATGAGCTACCCTGCCGTTCTCAAGAGTAATATCTGCAACGCGCCCCCACGGGAGGGTGACGTTTCCGAGCAGGAGCGGCGGCGGGGTATCCATTGTACCTGCTTTTCCCTCACAACAATATAGGCATGGTGATCCGGAATGGCGCCACCGGATGCCGGGCGGGTGATCATGAACTCCGGGTTCGTTACTAATGGAGATCCCCCGGGTATCATCGACAGGTATTCAACAGCACCCGATCAATAGTTCTCTGACAAAAAACGGGATCCGGCTGCTCAGTAACCGGTATCTCTTCCGTGCGCAGGAGTAGTATCATGGACAAAATTATCAGGCTCACCCTCGGGCTGCTGCTAGTCATCCTCATCGCATTCATTTCCCTGGTTTCCTTCCCGATCTACGTAGAACAGGCATACCAGTCATCGCTCACCGGTACGTATTCCTATACCTGTACCATCACGACCGATTCCCCGCTTGCCAATGTTACGCTCTTCATCCCCGTCCCGGCAGATCCGGCCGGCAATTCCCCGGTGGTAGCAGGATTCAGCGCTGGCACTATCGGGGGTATCCCCGACGGCTGGAACGTCACCCTTTATGATACCGGGAAGGCAACGCTCGTGAAGATCACCGCCCAGGTAATTCAACCCGCCGCCGGTACCGGTCCGGCTGGTTCAGTTTCGGTCAGGATGACCGCGGACCTGCCGTCTGCAGCAGTGATTGATACGCGGGATCCGGTCAATACCAGCGCCATGTTCCGGCCGGTCGGGGAACTTATGCCGGTTCCCTGTGTTCTCCCCTCAGGAACCCTGGAAGGCCCCCGGTGTTACTCGTACGGTACATCTCTGTATGCTGATTACGAGGCCGCGCCGGGTGCATCGGTGAATATCAGTGCGATGCTCGTCGGTAAGAACATGTGGAAGATATTTGAACCGGGGTCAAATGAGTACGACACGACCGTCAGCCGGGAGATGAGCGGAGCACACCATGGATGGGCGACGATGAGCGGGACGCTCATGGACAATGTCGGGACGTATGATATTCCCTGGATCACGGCCTGATATGGCGCATGGTCCCGGGAACCCTTCATCCATGACCGGAAACGAATCTGAGAGGAGTGGGGAAGATCATGGAACCAGGAAAGAAAGGACAAATAAGGGAATCGGTACGGATTGGCCAGACCGTTGACATCATCAGGAAAGACGACCAGCGCAGCAGAAAGACGACGCGTGGTATTGTCGAGGAGATCCTGACCCCTTCCCTCTTCCACCCGCATGGCATAAAGGTGCGCCTGAAAGGGGGCATTGTCGGGAGGGTGGCCGCGGTTCCTGACCATCCCCGTTCAGAAGACAACCCGGACGGGTATTGATCCGATTGCTGCAAGCACTCTCCGAAGGGAATCCCTGGAGTTACCGTGACGTAAGGCTTCAGGCAGGTATCTCTGCTGGTGGACGATCGATAATTCCCGTTCACATGAACAAGCGGGAAGGATGAGGGAAGCCTCACCTGTATATATATAAAGTCAGACTGTGGTATTTTTGTGTGGATATTACATAGCCCCACAAGGAAGGCTACATTCAGATTGTAGTCTGCCAGGAGTTCTGGGATGATGGACGCAGTAACCCTACTCATCGCTGGAGTAAATATACTCGTGAGTGTTCTCATCCTTGTCTTTGTCCCGGGATTTGTCATCCTGCTGGTATTTTTCCCGCGGTTTGCCGGGATGGGGCTCACCAGGCGGCTGGTTTATTCCGTGATTTTGAGTACCGGTTCCGTGATAGTATTTGTTCTGTCGATGGATATCGTGCGGGGCGCCTATCCGACATCCGGAACGGTCAGTCTTGGTCTTGGTGTGTTTTCTGTCCTGCTGATTGTTGTCTGGCTTGGCGAACTATGGTATCTCCGCGCCAGCGCACCATCAGGACAGCACCGGAAATTCCTTGTCCGCATTTCGGGTCTCCGGAAGCATATTTCCCGTATCGTGAACTCCCGGTGGGACCGGTTTGCGGGGACGAGCATGACCAGGGTCGTCTGGCACGAGAATGTCCCGTCGGGAAAGAACCAGATCGATCATACCTATCTCATTGATGTCGGTGCAGTGATTGATATCCAGCAGGTCGATGAAAAAAAATGGAAATTCTCTGACGGCGGTCTCCTGCGACCTCCCTTTCCAAAGACACGAAACTTTGAACTGTTCATACGGGAAGTCAGGGAGGAAGGGTCGTCAATGACAGATGATCTCCAGATATACCCGGTCAGGGTTATCAGGAAATCCGGAATCCTCTTTCTTGGTCATACGATCTCCCGCGGCGCTCTGGCAATCGCTGAAAGACTGTATTCAAAAACAGATACCGCCGAGATCCAATGGATCTATACCCATGATTTTCACCTTTTTGCTATCCTTTACTCACAGGATACCCCTGGCCAGATGGTAAACCGGGTCCTGGTAAAACTTGACGAGATTACCACCTCGATACGTGATGGTTCCCGGGTCTCGTCCCATGTGGAAGACACGCAGAAACTCAGGGACGAGTTTGAGACCGTTTTGGAAAGGCCCCACAGGATGCCGACTATAACCGAGGTACCAATACCCTACCCCGGATCTTCGTTTTTCTCCCGCCCGATAGAGACCGATCGCAAAACACTCCAGGCATCAATCGTGCGGGATCTCAAAATTCTTCAGGTAACACCCAATACATTCCACAGATCTGACAATATGATCAGGACCATCAGAATTCCCGATAAGACTGATCTCGATATGGTAAGCAGATGTATCAGGGAAATTCAGGATGATGACTGGCTGTATACTTGATAAATCCTGTTTTTTCCGCCCCCCCGGATCGCCAGACACCGGGCAGTCTGAGCACATTTGTCTTCCCGGGATCATGTATACGATGAAAAATAACCTTACTCCACCATTTACTTCATCCGGACGTCATGATCGCTGAACACATTATCTATTCCGCTGCACTGGCAATCCTGGTGGGAATGGTTTTTTACCTCTCTACCGGAAGGGACCCTTCATGGATACTCCTCGTTTGTGCATGGGCCCCGGATCTGGATGAAATAGCAAATCCTGTGCTCCGCAGGCTCGGAATAAGGTACTTCTCGATGGAAGTCCGATCCAGCTCGGGACATTCCACAATATCGCATTCATGGTTATTTTCGGCATCGACGTGGCATTTTTGCTCCACCCGCCTGGCATAAAATTTTTCGATGCATTGTTTTTTTCCATGATGGGATTTTTAGCTCACCTGCTTGAAGATGCACCGGTGTATAATCCCGGCTCTATGTTTTTCTGGCCATTTTCATCAAAAGTTTTCGGTCTGGGGTGGCTTCCCCGTGTGATTTCCGAAGAAAATTATGTCAGGGATTTTTTTTACCTTGCAAACACCGAAGTCTTAATCGTCGGCCTGCTGGTATTGCTGGTCGCAATCATTATCCGTACGTATGCTGAGGGATCCTTAACCTGGTTCAGGTAGTATATCCCGGATTGTATCTTTAAGAAATATCCTGAAAAAAAACTGAACGGTCCCGGACAGTAAATATCCTGCGGGGAGCTGGAGAAGGAAATTATTTTTGGTAGTTCTTATCTTATCAGGTGTTTCATCCCGGGATCTATCCGGGACGGGTTACCTTTCCTGCACATATCCACGGGTTTGTGGAATCTGCTGCAGTCGCCCTTCTTCCCCAAAAGCCGGTCAGCAAAGGGTACAGATCAGAATTCAACGTGAAGGCAAACGATCTTCCGGAGACAGGGAACATACCTGAAAGTTTGATGATGTAACCGGCACTGGCATCTCAATTTAAAAAAGTTCCTGTAAAGTCAATACTATGAAAAGCCGAGGAACTTTGTTCGTAACGCTTGCTCTTTTGTTGCTTGCGGTATCTGCAGCTCAGGCAGCAGGTCAGAATTATTCTGCCTTAAAGAGTGATTATATCACGAAACATCCCGGGCAGTCAGTGATCCCGTATCCCTGGGAACCTACCACGTCGATAAAGGTCCTGCCATTCAATTACGAAATTCCTGCAGCTCCGGGCAATACTTTTTCAATAACCGCGTGCCGGAACGAATTTGAACCTGCATCCTTCGTTATTACTGCACAAAAAGACCTGACGGGAATTACCATCACCGTACCGGATCTTACCAGTGCCCAGGGTAACAGCATCCCGTCATCGGCACTGGATGTCCGGCTGGTGAAGGTATGGTATCAGGCAGCCCAAAACGATATATCCTACACCACAGCGGGTCACTATCTCACCCCGGAACTCCTCCTCAAGGACGACAGTCTGGTGAACGTGGATTATGGAACCCAGACCAATTACCTCAAAGTGACCATGAACGGCGCCCAGCAATATATCGACATCAGTTCTCCGACAGCGACGGTCCCGCAGACTGCCCAGGTCAGTGACGCCGCAACGCTGCAACCGTTTTCACTCAAGGCAAATGAGAACAAACAGGTCTGGATTACCGTCCATGTTCCGGGCACGACCCCGGCGGGGAATTATTCCGGAACTATCACCATCAGCGCCCCCTCCGAGACCCCGGTTGCCATGAACTTTACCGTTACGGTTCTGCCATTTGACCTTGAACCCGCACCCATCGACTACGCTATCTATTATGAAGGTGATCTGATTCCCAATTTTGTTGGGATAGACGATTCGGCTAAAACCACCGCTAATATGGTAACAGAATTACAGGATCTGAAAGATCATGGCATTAAATATCCAACCCTGTACTGGCATAACACGGTATTTCTTGATCAGTCACTGACATTACGCGACCAGGCTGGATTTCCCAAAGATAAGATCTATACCGTTGCCACATCGTCAAATACCATGATAGGAAATCCTACGGATGCTGCCGGTCTTGCCCAGGTCGCAAAACTCGTGACTACGATGAGAAACTATACTGAATCCCATGGATATACCAGCACGTATTTCTATGGAATCGATGAGGCTATGGGCGCCGCAGTTACCGCTCAAAGACCTGCATGGCAAACCGTGCATAATAACGGCGGGAAAATGTTTGTCGCCGGGGATAAAGACTTAATTGACCTTGTTCCAGACGTTCTTGATGTCGTGGTGCTGGGGGGTAATCCCGACACATCACAGGTTGCGCAGTGGCATAGTAATGGAAAACTGATTTATAATTATGGTGACCCGCAGGCAGGGATTGAAAACCCGGATATTTACCGCACAAATTACGGGGTGGTGTTGTGGAATGCGGGATATGATGGTGCGATGCCCTTTTCGTACCAGCATAAATATGGGGATATCTGGAATGATTTCGACAGCCAGTCCACCCATTACCGCGACCACGTCTTTGCCTATCCGACGAGCAACGGGGTGATCGATACCATCCAGTGGGAAGGGTTCCGCGAAGGTGTCGATGATACCCGCTATGTGGCTTCATTAATCAAAAAAGAGGGGAATTCGACATCGGCAAAGTCCATAATTTCCAGTTCGTTGTCCAATGGCGACAGCATGGCAACGGCACGGACGAACATCATCAACCGTATCCTCACCTCTGCTCCACCGGGAATAACCCCCACACCTACCCCAACCCCGGCAACATTGAGTGCCCAGGTAATCTCAACAACAATTCCCTTCTTGATGAATACCAACACCAGTTCCTCAGTATCGCTGACCATGAAGAATACCGGGAACATGCCCTGGGACGAAGCGAGTCAGATCCGCCTTGGTGGTGTTGGTGACGGCACCGGAGATGCGGCAAAATTCGGACCCGGCCGCATTATGATCCCGGCAGGAACCCGTGTGGCACCCGGTACTGAGTATACTTTTACCTTCACAATGACTGCCCCGGTAACCCCGGGATCCTATTCCGTCAAATACCAGATGGTCTGGGAAGGGCACCAGTGGTTTGGGGATCAGGCATCCGTGTATGTCCGGGTCATCTCACCCCCTGACCCCACGCCAACACAACCGACAGCACAATTTACCGCTAATATTACCCAGGGCCCGGCTCCCTTGTCTGTTCAGTTTACTGACTTGTCAGCGTCAGCGGGTACAACCACCTATGCATGGGATGTGAACAATGATGGTGTGACAGATTACACGACCAGAAACCCCTCCTACACCTACCCGGAAGCAGGAAACTATACGGTAAAGCTCGTTGTGACCAATGCTTCCGGGAGCGATACCGAGACCAAACCAAATTATATTAACGTAACAACATCTTCGCCCAATCCTGTATCAACTAATTCGATTAAAGTGACAACTCCCAATGGCGGGGAGACGTGGCAGCGGGGTACTACTCACACAGTCACCTGGGATTACACGGGCAGTCCCGGTTCTACCGTGAAGATTGTGCTGGTAAAGGCAGGTGTGGATGTGGGGACCATTATCACCAGCACGTCAATAGGCAGCAACGGGAAAGGTTCTTACGCCTGGCCGATTTCATCGACCGGGACGACAGGCAGTGATTACCAGGTAAGTGTTCAAAGCATTAGCCAACCTACCGTCAAAGACCTGAGCAACAGTTATTTTAACCTCACTCCTAAATCCGTCACTCCGACCATCGCGGTTACTGCACCAACTGGAGGGGAGACATGGCAGCGGGGTACTACTCACACAGTCACCTGGGATTACACGGGAGATCCCGGGCCGGCCGTGAAGATTGTGCTGGTAAAGGCAGGTGTGGATGTGGGGACCATTATCACCAGCACGTCAATCGGCAGCAATGGGAAGGGTTCCTATGCCTGGCCGATTTCATCGACCGGGACGACAGGCAGTGATTACCAGGTCAGCGTCCAGAGCATAAGCCAACCTGCCGTCAAGGACCTGAGCAACAGTTATTTTACGCTCACTCCTAAACCTGTCACTCCGACCATCGCGGTTACCGCACCGAACGGTGGGGAGAGCTGGAAACGAGGCACCACTCAGACCGTTACGTGGAGTTACACGGGAGATCCCGGGCCGACCGTGAAGATTGTGCTGCTGAAGGCAGGCGCTGTAGTAGGCACCATTAAGGACAGCACGCCAACAGGCATCGGCGGAAAAGGCTCCTACAGCTGGCCGATGTCAATGACGGGCATGACCGGCAACGATTTCAAGGTCAGTGTCCAGAGCATAAGCCAGCCCACGGTCAAAAACACGAGCAACAATAACTTCATTATAACCTCCTGATTTCTATTTTTTTTAAACCTCAGGACCTCCTCTGATGTTTCACCCTCCTTTCCCACGTCCATAAAATGCATTATCGTCCCGTGTGACACTATATCAGATCTTCGTTCAACGTGATCAATGAAACAGGACCGCAGGGTTTACCGTGCAGAAGGTTATGTTCCCGCTTGAAAATACTCTTTGAGAGTTATCGAAGTTTTTCAATCCTGACGTTTTTGAGTCACTATCAATTTCTTCAACACCACTATCAAGGTAACCCCGTGAAGGAGAATCCTGGTCGAAAGTCCGCCCAGCTTCCCGGATACCTTTTTGAGTTCGACCGGAATCGCTATCTGCTGCGGACAGGCTTTCCCGCATTTTCCGCAGTTCCTGCACAAAGAGGCATCGGATGGTCTGCCCTCCCCCCTCATCAGCTCCAGCCCGTACACAGCCCGGGTCATGAGCCGGTTGTCCCCGGAGAAGTACTGGTTGTAGCACGAGAAGCATTTCGGAATGTTAACCCCGGACGGGCAGGGCATACAATAGCCACACCCGTTACATCCGATCGGTATCCTCTGCCGGTAGAATTTCGCTACTTCCCCGAGTACTGCCAGGTCAGCTGCAGTCATGGAACCGGGCAGGGCGTCTTCGCAGGTTTGTATGTTCTCGATGACCTGGTCTTCATGATTCATGCCCGAAAGGAGAACGGTCACTTCAGGATGATTCCAGACCCAGCGGAGACCCCATTCTGCCGCTGAGTGGTATTTGCCTGCGGTATCATAGATCGTTTTCACCTCTTCCGGGATCCCGGTGGCTAACATCCCGCCCCGTAACGGCTCCATGACAATAACCGCAATATTCTTTGACGCAGCATAGTGCAGCCCTTCCGTTCCGGCCTGAAAATCCTCATCAAGGAAATTGTACTGGATCTGGCAGAAGACCCAGTCATAGGCATCGATAATCTCTTTGAATGTCCTGCGGTCGCCATGAAATGAGAAGCCGGCATTTTTTATCTTGCCGGTATCCTTTGCCTCATCCAGAAATCTAATGACTCCAAGGTCCCGCAACTTCGTCCAGCTGCCCGCGTCCAGCCCGTGGAGAAGATAATAGTCGATACAGTCTGTCTGTAGTTTCCTGAGCTGGATGTCCAGGATCCTGTCCATATCCTCCCGTTTTTTTACTCCCGATGGCGGAAGTTTGGTGGCCAGTTTTACTTTCTGCCGGTAACCGTCCTGGAGTGCTCTGCCGAGGAAATTCTCGCTCTTCCCCTGATGATACACGAATGCCGTGTCGATATAATTAACGCCGTTATCGATCGCCAGCCGGATTTGTTTACCTGCACGCTCTTCGTCTATCCCTCCCTTCTTAAGCGCGAGGCGCATTGCGCCGAATCCAAGGGCAGACAACTGATCGCCGTTTTTTGGTACTTTCCGGTATTGCATTATTCCCCCACGGTCACTGGTCCCGGTGTTCTGTGAACAAAGGTATCATTTACACAGTACGTCTTTGCCGTATTGAATCTTATGCGCAGGCGTGTTCGGTGCCATAAGGACAGAAAATTCTGTAGTGTCAAACCGGAATGAAGAGGGAATTATTGCCCGTATTTTTTACCAACAATTCCGATCATTCCTGCAGCATATTTTTTCTTGGTCAGGCTGCACGTATTCACATTGACACGGCGCAACATTATCCAGCAGGACTCTGCAGTACCCACCCGTTCCCGCGTGTCTCCTGACCCGATCTTCTCCCGGAAAACCAGGTTTTGGATCCACATTGCCCGCGCCGGGCCGCACCGGGCCGGATGGATGAAATCCAGGTGCAGGTAGCACCATGTCGGGGAAAAAATGTAAGGCCAATCTGCCCATCGGTGGGGACTGCCTGCAGACTATCAGTGAAATCAGTGCTTGTGCTACCGCTGGCAGACCTCTTTTCGGAACGGTGGTGTTTACCCGTGCCTTTTCCGTGCCAGCAGGAAAAATGCCAGCACCAGGGAAGAGATCCCGGTAACGAACGACGGTGGACTCGGTGTTGCGGTACGGATTATCGAGTAGGTTGTGGGGAGCTCGGTTGGTGGTGCTGCGGATATTGCCTGCCGGGAAGGGACGGTTACCGGGGTTTGTACCGGTGATGATGCAGTGGTATTTTTTTGGGGCGTGCCGGTAAAGGTCGGGGTGGGTGATGAGGTCACTACCGGAAGAGAACCCGGAGAAAATGCATATACCCGCTCGTCACTGGCAGCGACAACGAGCGAACCATCGGCGCTCACGGCGATGTGCCGGATATTTTCATGTGCATCGAAGGATCCGGACAAATCACCCCGTGAGTTCAGGACAAGGATCTTCCCGTCAGCGGATCCGGCCGCGATCGTTGTAGCTTTATCTGACAATGCACAGCAGGTTATCCACGCACCCTGCCGGTTCTCCGGGTTTGAGGAGTAATTCCACGAGAGGTTCCCGTTTGCATTTAAACCGGCGATTGCTCCGGCGTCTGTTCCTGCAACGATTAGAGAACCGCCCGGTGCAATCGACAGCGCGGTGACAGACCCGCTTACCTGCCGTTTCCAGCGTTCCGTCCCGTCATAGATATTATTCACCCAGTGGATGGTATGGCCGTCACTGAAGACAGCAGAACTGTCTGACGGGAGGACCAGGAACCCGGGCGCCGAATTTGTCGTCAGGTCAGAAGTACTGATCAGATTACCGCTCGCACCGTAGGTGTGTATTTTTCCCGTGGAAATGCCGACAATTCCTCCCCCGGAAATTTTTATGATCGAGTCAGTCACTTTAGCATTTCCCCTGGCTACCTGGGTCCTGGTATTCATCACAAACAGGTTTTTTCCCGTGGTCTGTCCGGCGATCAGGCTCCCGTCGCGGTTCATATCAAATGAATAGACCGGTTCTGACAGGTCATAGTCCCACAACCGTGTGACTTTCTGCTGCTCTAATGATCCACCCGGCAAGGGGTTTTTAAAGTAGTAGACGGTTGAAGTGTATACGGAAGCGGTGAACTTTCCGTCCGCGGTTATCATGACATCGTTGCCGAACGGTTCCTGTGTCAGGAGGGTCCCATTCCGGGAAAAGAAGAGGACTTTTCCCGCGCCCACTGCGATCAGGTCTCCCTTCGGCGAGACAGCAACACCGCCAATCTCCCTGCCGGACGTGGAATAATTCCATGCCGGTTCAACGGCCTGCGCGATGGGTGCCAGTGAGAAGATGGCCGCCAGAACAAAGAGGAATCGCAGAGCCCGGTGCAAATCAACCGGGAATTCCCGTTCCGGATGTGCCGTATTTTTCTGCAATCTTCCCTCCTGTAACCACGGTTTTACCGCACACAAAGAATTTATGGTCTTTTTTATATAGTAATATATAGCGTTATTTAAAGAAATACCCTCAGGCTTTCAGAATGGTTTTTTCCCTCCCCCCGACACCTGATGATTATCTCCTTGTCATGCTTATCGTTTTTTTTCTCGTCCCCTTTTTGTTCATGATGTTTGCCCTGCCCCAGATCATTCCCAAACTACGGGTAAAAGGGCATTATGTCAGGGATATGTATAAAAAAACCGTAACCGAGGTGCCCAACAACGGTGGCCTGATACTCCTCCTCGTTGCAATATTCTCTCTTTCTATCCTCACCCTGTTCTATGGAAAGGTTATCACCCCTATTAATTTCACCATCATCGTTGTTGTTGTCTTGTTTGCATTGTATGGTCTGCTGGATGATATGGTCAATATCGGCAGGCCGGCGAAGCTGATCCTTCTCTATTACTGTGCCTATCCGCTAATCCCTTTCATTACCGCAACGGTCTTTTTCTTCCCCTTTATCGGTGAGGTTGATCTCTCAATTTTCTATCTCCAGATCATTATCCCGACCTATGTCCCCGTTGTTGCAAACCTCATCAACATGCACTCGGGATTCAACGGGCTTGCCCCCGGGCTCTCTCTCATTCTCCTTGCGACCCTTTTGCTCAAAACCTTCATGTCGGGCACCATATTCCATGCATTGTTTTTTATCTGCCTGACCGGTGCCCTGCTGGCGTACTTCTTCTTTGAGAACTACCCTGCCCGCATCTTCTGGGGCAATATCGGCGCCCTGTCCGTGGGTGCCGCCATCGGTGCGCTGATAGTTACCCAGGGGTTCATCATCAGCGGGTTTATCATGCTGATACCCCATACCGTTAATTTCCTCATGTATGTCTACTGGCGGCTGAACCAACAGAAGTATCCCCTTGCAAAGTTCGGCAGGATCCGGGAAGACGGGACCATCGAAGTGCCAAATCCCCTCACATTAAAATGGGTCCTCCCGTACTATTTCCGCATGACGGAAAAACAGGGGGCGTACGCGATGTATGCGCTGACAGCGGTGTTCTGCATGATAGGGTTTTATGTGCCGGGATGAAACACTGGAACTGACAACTGCATCCCGGTTCAGGGAATTGTTGTCCCGGGATGAGAAAACCCCGGCCAGGAGATCGTGCGAATGGATATTATAGCTGCATTATTCGCAGGGATACAGATAATTTTTGGGCTTCTCAGCCTGTTCTTCTGTCCGGGTTTTGTCATTACCCTCGTCTATTTTCCCCGCCTGACGGAAATCGGGATCGTCCAGCGCCTGATCTATTCGGTAGGCCTGAGTATCGGGTATGTTATTGCAGCGGTCCTGTTCCTGGTCGGGGTACTCGGGGCAGATACGACTTCAAGAAACATTGATCTCACCACTGCAGTGTTCTTAGCTATTATGCTCGTCGTATGGCTTTGCGAGGTAGTCTCCCTGAATACCGCAGTACGGAGGTTTTATTCCCGGAGAATACATGCCGCCCGGGACCGGTTCAGGAAGACTCCCCGGACCCGGATAGTCTGGCACGAGAGCCGGAAATCCGGAAGGAATCATATCGATCATACGTACCTTCTCGATACCGGCATCAGGATGAGTATACAGCAGGTCATAGAACACGCTGGAAAAATTTCTGACATTGAAATCGTACAACCACCCCACCCCGGGACGCAGTATTTTGAACTGGTCATACGTGAGTTCAGAGACGAAGGTTCATCGCTGGTCGATGATCTGCAGATATACCCGGTGATGGTCGTAAAGAAACCTGACACCAGATTTATGAGGTTTTTAATAAAACACGGCTCCATACGTATCACGGGAAGACTCCATTCAAGGCAAACCGGATCCGAAACCCTGTGGATATATAGTCATGATTTCCACCTTTTTGCGATCCTGAATCCTGATGACACTGCTGATGAGATGGTTGATCGGATTATTGCAAAACTTGACGAGATCGTCACTTCAGTACAAAGTGGTTCCCATGTCACCTCCCATATCGAAACCACGCAGATGCTCAGGGAAGCATTCGATGAGGTGATTGAAAAGCCCAAGCCTGCAATTCGCGTCCCGGTCAGACCAGCAGAGGCTGTGCGTCCCGCAGCCCAACCCAGCACAGTCACGATGGAAAGGGACCGGAGGAAACTCCAGAAGGAGATTGTGCGGGATCTCGACACCTTTCACATAACACCACAATCGTTTCGAAAATCCGACAGGCTTATCGAACAAATTAAAATTCCTGAAAAGGCTGATATCGACAGAAAGGTTGTAGACCGTATCGAGGAGATCCTGGACGACAACTGGCTCTATGAATAACGAACAAGGGAACGGATCCGGGCGGGATAATAATCAATTGAATCTTTCCTTAATTCATTGTTTATAATTTCGTTATGCGTATCACCAAATCCTTGTCTATAGGGTGTACTGATCTGAACAAACGGACACCTGTCCAGCAAAAGCTGTCAAGGGGGATGTATGAGACTGTCAGGGAGTTAAAAACCCTGACCCTGCGGGAGCGCGCTCTTATGTTCTATTGATTGGAGGTGCAGGAGAGTCTATGTACCAGGTGGGTTTTTGTTGATCTCTGGTTATGGTAAGAAAATTGCGGGTGCTGTGCCTGTGGTATTTAGTTATATCTTATATCCATGAATAACTCAGTGTTAATAGATGTACGGATGATCCTTGAAAAAATAAAATCCACAAACCACAGGACTGTCGCTGTTTCCTGGATCATTCTGTCTCTCATTGCAATCGGGTTGTTTTCCTTCATTACCCGGATGAGTTATTTCAAGATCGATGCCCTGAGTATCTGGATCTTTTCCTGCATCGTCATTTTCTATCTTTCAACAAAACCCGTTCAGACATTGTCATCGGAATGGGGAAGAAGGGTGATCCTGCTGGGACTGTTCACCTGCATATTCAGTTTTTTAAACGTACCCCTTGGTTTTGGCAATCCGCCCTACTCCATCGGCGACTTCATGATCTTTCTTTCCGGATTGGGGTTGATATTCTTTGGTTTTTTCAGGCTCAGGTCGTATCTCCTTCCTGTTTCGATACCCGCTATTGCGGTGTTCGGCTTTCAGGCATATGATCTCTTTTTGGTTCATGAACAGACCCTGTCTGCACCTCTTCTTCCCTTTACGGTTTTTTTTGGCGGCGCCCTGATAGCTGCACTCGGGATTCCGGCGACAATAACCGGGGATCTGGTTCACTTCATATCAAAAACCGGGGATCCGATATATCTCCAGATCACGCCGGAATGTACCGGCATATGGTCGCTTGGAACATTTACCATCATGGCATTGCTGGTTCTCTCAACATTTCCCGAAGCCCTGAAAAAACGAGGCACGTATTTTTTGCTCGTCATCGGATATCTCGGGACGTATGCAGGGAATATTTTGAGGATCGGGGCCATTGCGATGAGCGGGTACCTCTACGGGCCGACCGGGGCGATAGAGAAAACGCACCTGTACTTCGGGTGGATATTTTTCCTCTGCTGGATGACGATATTCTGGTACTATTTCTTCACAAGAATTCTTGGGGTATCGTTTATTAAACCGAAAAAAAGCTAAATGATAACTAAATTCATCCTTTTTCGTTTAATTCCTTGATATTGTCATATTATTCATAAACAAAGTGTAGCGGTAAAACAATGGTTTGACATACCTCGTCATCGTGATAGAATTATACCCGGCTTTTTCGATGGTTATCGTTCGCCAGCCATAATTCACCGAAAAGGTGACCGCTCCTTTTCTATCGGTTTCATAATATTGCGAATCAATGCGGACACTGGCATTTTGCAGCGGTTGATTATTTCCATCAAGGATCCTGATCGTATTTTTTCCCCCCCCGTATAATTCCGGAATAATAGGGACTAATTGTTTGACTGGAATTCCCAGTGCAATTTTTATTTCCTTTGATTCGAATTCATGCAAACTGAAACTTGCATACACCCGGCAATTCCCGTCCTGTATGTCAGAGCGGGAAATGTTCCCGTCAGTTATTGTGTAGGGGCAGGTACCATCAATGACCGGCATTATCAGCTGATAGGTAATGCCGGATACCGGCTGCCCTCCGGTATTTCTCGCATCCAGGGTTACATAATCATTTCCGCGGGTAACATTCACCTGAACAGCTTCCAGTTGCCTGATGTGAGAAGCGACCGCATCCGGTGTGGTCATCGTCACCCCACTGCTTATTGTGTCATTGATAAACTTTGTAAACATATCCGTTAATTCCGGATCGCCGATATCGGACGGATACCAGAGAAATGCCGCCACGCCCCCATTATTCCTGACAGAATTTATTGTTTCATTCCATGATGAAAAAACCGGTCCGGGTTCAGAACGACTACTCAGAACACTGCTGGATGGCTGGGTGATCGGGATCTGAACAATACCAGTATTTTCCCCCTCAACGTAAGCAAATTTCGGGTTTCTCATCCCTTCCTGGTAGTAGGGGCCATCGGGAGCGGGGACCGATAACATTTCAGCATACGTATAGTTATTCCCCGATAAACTTGTAAAGGTAGTAAGATTGTACCTTGCCGGGGAAGTCAGGATCCCGGTTGTACCTGTATTCTGTTTTAGCAGGTCCAGCTCTTCGTTCTGTACGGCAGATTCTTTGCATACCGTCTGATTATAGCAGGCATTGAAGTATCCCGCAGGGATAATACCCGGCAGATTGATCGTGCGGACGGTTTTTGTCCCCTGCAATGCAAAAGTATAAGGAATCTGATTCAGGGATACCATCGCTAACCCGGCTTTCTCAGTATCCGTCAGATTTGCACTACTTGTCGTTCCGGTAATAACAAGGGGCAGCTGACCTTCCTCAAAGGGGTAGACTGATACCGAACGATATTCTTCCGCATTTTTGATCGCCGTTGCTTTATTGTTCACCGAGAAATACTGGCTTATGGTAGTGGCTTCCGAAGGCCGGAGGGAATAATCAGATTCCAGGTTAACCGCCCCGTAATCATATTGCGTGGATCCCGAGTACGAAACCCAGTTCGGATAAGGAGCAGTATTATCATAGAGGACATATAACCCGGTTTTTCCGTAGTTGTAGAAAATACTGTCAATAATTCTGTCTTTAAGAATTATACTACCCTGTGCCGGGTAAATTTTTCTATTAACCCAATCGCTTTCGTCCGGGTTCATCAGGTGAAATTCGAAATCGGTCATCGGGGCAAAAATTGACGAGAATACATTGACATCCATATTCACTATTCTGCCCACATTTTCACGATCATTCGTTACCGTTATTTCACGTTTTACGGCAAGATCATTGAAGATATATTTTACTGAGAGAGATGCGATTGGTTCATGAGTCTTCGAACTGAGCAATTGTGTTTTATAGACAATTTCGTTGTCTGATCGCTGGATATCGGTATATTTCAGTGACCCCAGGGGATATGATTCATCATGGCGGGTATCATTCCCTGCAATTCCCCAGGAAATACCAATAGTGTCATAATAACCCCCTTCGCCAAGACTGTTACTTGTCGGAGTTCCCAAATATCGTATCACTGGGGATTTATCGCTTAATTTTACTTTGTAATTTGAGTTTTCAAATTTGAACACGGACCCGATTTCCTGTATCTGTGCTCCTGGTTGTCGTGAATCCCAGGTCAGGGATTCCCCGATATCTGTTTTGGGTATTGCCGGCTGGGATATGATCTTATAAAAGCCAAAGAAATTACCGGAAGCATATATTTTATCAACCTGATTATTTGAATCGATCGCCAGCGAAGATTTTGGCACCCCATACCCTTTCATGTTTCTATTAGACGTAATGAGATATTGAATTTGGTAGTTGGCAAGATCTTTTGTGTAGTTCTCACCATTCCTTGAAAAATAGGTGTTGAACAGATCTTTTGAGAACTGCAGCGTTTCGGTCCCGGCTGAAATACTCGGGACGGTCTTATTGGCATACATGGTCAAACGATCCCGGTAGGCGTCAGCAGCAACTCCTTCCTGCTGGTTTCCGATATTAGCCAGCCACCCGAGATTCACATTCTCTTCTTTTGTCATCGTAATCGGGGGCTGATAATACAGACACGCCAGAACAGGGACTGCAATAAGATAGACAAAAAATATGCTGTAGATAAAAACGACTGCGGCTCGCTTTATCTTTGTCCTGGATAACCGATCAAGAGCAGGAATGATATAATAAAATCCCAAGGCTGCAGTGATCGGGATGAGGAGAAACAGGTAAAACGTTTCCCGGATTGATCCCGTTCCCTCAGATCCCGATAGTGCACCGGGGATCAATGCTGAAAAAACCAGGGAAAGTGCAATGCACTTTCCCCGTTCATCAAGTCTGAATATGCCGATCACTGAAAGCAGGGTTTGTAACGGACCAATCCAGAACGGGGTCATTACAATCCCTTTCCCCATTGAACCAGAACCCCCGGTAAAGGGAATTACCGCAGGGATTTTTTTTCCAAAAAATCTATTTTTAATCCCCTGATGAACCATGACGAGGAATTTACCGGCGCCAAACATGAGAGCACCCCATAAAAATGCAAACACGTAATTATTCGCAACAAAGATCGAATCGTAAAAGATCTGGCCTGCATCTTTAAAGAAGGGTATATGTGATACTGAAGAAATTTTTTCTGTAGTCGAGATAACTAACGAACCTTTATCGATATACTGAGGCTGAACAAACGGGAAAAGACCAATAGCGATAATAAAACTAAAAAGGATGGCTACAATTACCACAAAAAAATTACTATCAAATTTTCCCCACAGTGCTGCCCGCAATAAAAAATACGCCACGGCAAATATGATCAAAAATAAAAATGTACCGGTATGCGAAAAACAGAGCGTGAATATGAGTATGCTTATCAATAATGCATTTTTCCAGTCAGTATCTCTCATCGCCAGAAATAAAATTGCAACAAGAAATGGCATGACGAAAATACTTGTCGAATAGTTCAGCAGGGATAATGATACCTGGGTCATCGAGACGAGAAAGATAAGGGAAAGAATTGATGTATCCGAGGAACCGGTCAGCTCGTTCGTATAACAGAAATACATTCCCAGCAGGATAAAAATTAAGATCAGCGGAATGATATAAGCGATTGCGTAGACATCGAGGCCTGTTATTTTCATCACGGTTGATCCAAAATACCACAGACCAAATGGATAATCAAACCCGGCGTATTCCTGGTTTAAAGACTGGTCATAAAAATCTGACAGGGACTTTGAACTGGCCATATTCTGGGTGTTATACATGTGGGTATAGACATCGGTCCCTGATGGGGATGCAAATAACACGACATACAGAACGAACGATAAAAGAACAATTGCAATTAAAAAGAGCAGATAAAGAAACTCAGTATTCCGGGAGTTCTCTTGTATTCCGGATTGAATCTTTTTTATGGATTTAAAAGTCAGTGCCATTTTATTTTTTGCATCCTTTCAAATTTGCATTATACGATTGAAAATCTGGTCATATAATTTATGAGCATCATTAGATCTAAAAATGATTCCTCAATCTAAACAAGCTATTCTATAATAAATCTGCATGATAAAATAGAAATAACTACCCTTAGAGGTCTAATAATATACAATATATACTGGTCATCGTTAAAAAATCCAAAATCCTGTTATTTATTCATGCTTCTCTATTCCGGCGTCTGGAATGCAAAATTAAGGATGTCTGATGGGAATATTTCGTCATATGATCTGATTAATGGCTGTTTCAAGAAATTTCTATTACAACAAAAATTCTCTTACGCTAGGTGATTTTAGTAGTCGGTTATACCCAAAACATACTCAACGATGAACTATTTCACGGGAACGAGCATGTTTACTTTGTGATGGAAAGCCATGGTGAATATTTTCAAATTGAGAGGCCGGTGGTTTATTGCCTAGATCCCAACAAAGGCAGATCCATCCCCCAATAAAGGACCTTTAAGCAACTTCAACAAACTCTGGAGAGAGTGCACTGGGGATGGAAAATTCAATTGGAATTCTAGAGATTATATACACAAAACTTTCCTAATTTGATCAGGATATTATAATAAAAATAGCAAGTTATGGAAAAGAGTTATTAATTATTTCATTTAGTAATGTTCAATTCGGTTCTAAGAATATTAAACTTATTTTAGCAGCAGATTCAGCCAAAATGAAATGCAAAATTATCTGATCATACAGAATACATTATTTCTTTCGCGGTGCAAATTATTACAAATAGTTATAGGGAGTTCTATTGACAACTATGGTTTTATGCAGGTTCATGCAAGATTGAGAATTAGTAACATTCCCGTGAAGAAATGTGCATATGCTTAAATGTTAATGAAATATACAGAGCCGGTATATAATGAAAAGACTGCTGATGCTCTTTGCTTTTCTGCTGTTAATCTCACCAGTTCTTGCTTATACCGATGGTACCCACATGAAATTTGTGGCAAGCCTTCCAATAAATACATATCACAATTATGTCTATAATGGGACTCTGTACTCACAAGAAGGGTATATGACGCGGATGTATGACTTATCCCCAGGTGTGGACAGGACAAAGATAACTCAACGTTCATTTGTTAATCAGGTCAAAGTTTCCGATACTAAGCCTAATGATTACACTGTCTATTCAGGAAAATTGTATATCTTGAGTGATGCTGCGCTCGATATTTTTGATGTCAGTACTCCTTATAAACAATTATTTCCTGTATTTCTCGGTAACACTTCATCAGGTGGCGGGACTCGAATTGTTATTAATGGAAATCTGGCTTATATTACCAGTAATGGAATAAAGGTTATTGATATATCTGATCCGGCAACCCCGGTATTAATCTCACATACAACTGCAAGGCAGGCACAACAAATAGCGTTTGATGGGAGGTACGCTTATACCGGGTTTTTGTCTGCCGACATTGGAGATACATATTTTACGACATGGGATATGATCGACCCCCATAATCCCGTTATTGTAAACTCGACACAGTTTACAACATTAGGAGTAGATCACGGATTAAAAGCTATCGGATATTATAACAATTTTGTTTATCTGACCTCGTATACAACTACAGTTCAAGCTTGGAATGTTACGAACAGATCTGCACCTGTCCGTACAACTGTAATAAATCAATATGGTGTAAACCTCAAAGTGTATGATCATTATCTCCTTGTATCTTTTAGGTATAATGGCAATGATCCTTGGCCTCATGGTGGTGTTGGTGTTTGGGACATCTCCAATGGAACTCCTTCAACTCATGTAGTCACACAATCAGAACAAGTGTTTTTCGGATATACTGAAGATGTAAGTACTGATGGGACAACAATTGCCGTTTCCGGGAATACGTGTGGGGAATGGCTTTTAGACTTTACTAATAAAACACAATCTAACAATTATAACCATCCGACATTAAATACGGCATTATCCCTGCTTGGAGTCCCGGCGACTTCCTATGCACTTAACGCATATTCTATTGGAAATCTGGATATACTTGCTTCTGCTGGTCGAGATGGTGGAACATGGTACTGGAATATTACTAATCCTGCGGATGCAAGTTCACGTGCATTAGCTTTTTGGACTGCTTACGGAATCCCTCGACAACAATGTTCTCCTGTATATAAGAATTATTCATATGTATCGTGGGGTACTAACTCACTGAATTTTGGTCGGATTAATCTGACAGGTATTGAGAGTCCCACATTTATACCAGTGATCGACAACCTCTACGTCTCTGGGTATTACGAATCTTTTATTATCGCAAACGAAACCCGAATTTACGATTCTGAAAGCGACAAAATCAGTACCGGTCGTGTGAGCAGTTGGCATAATGACAATAATAACGTCACTCGTATAAGAGCGCGGGCATACGACAATAACTTCCTTGCACTGCATTTTTACAATAACACGGTAAACTCTACCCGGTATTTGCTTGCTTCAAACTGGTTCGGAATAAAACTCTTTGATATTACCGAAGATAATCTTGTAGATGTTTGGAATGAGACCTACAACGCAAGTAATCCAAGCACGTTCCATGCTCATTATGGCGCATATGATCCGGTAACGAATCATCTATATGCACCGGGAGGAACGGGGGCAGGTGGTTTCTATGTCAAGTCAATTAGTCTTTCAGATATAAACAATATCCAGGTTGACGGAATGTCACCTTACATGGACTTGACGATGAATACTCAACCAAATAATATTATTGCAAACAATGGGACTGATGTATTCGTCATAGGTATATCCACCGGAGGATCGGACGTTTATATGTTTGATTTCAGTAATCCCTCCTCCCCAAAACTGATAGATGGTGTTAAAACTGGTGGCGCAAATAGTGCTATTGCATATTATAAGGGATACCTCTATGTCGGGAATGAAGGTTCAATCACTGTCTGGAAAGTTACTCCGTCATCCGGAATGCCACAGGATTCCCCAATCATTCCTGTATTTGGATCGCAGAACCAGCAACCAGAACAGCAATCCAACTCTTCGGATCATAATATTATTACCCAGATAGCCGGGATAGTGGAAGGAGTTGTTAATTATTTCATTCGCCATTTTCCTATTCAGATATAAGGAAAATAAATTTATTGGCTCGGTAGAAATTCATCGATAATAAATCCGGATAAAGATAGCGGGAATAATTTTCGAGTTGTTGTAGAGTATCAATTTATTCTCAGTGCTGCTCTTCAAGTACCCCGATTGAATTTTGAAATTTCTGAACAATTTTAATTAATCTTCGTTTGATATCCCAAATAAAAAGAAAAAGGGGATAGGGCAATTTCGCTACAAGCGACCATTTCATCTTATCATAAATATGCCATTTCATTTTGCATTGTTTTAGGATAGTTTGGGCAGTACCAGAGTGTCCAGCCCGTACATTTCGAATAGCCCGAAGAATTTCGCTGTCGCATATAAATTCATTTAGTGATGTTTTGAGATCTTGGGGGACTTCCCCTTTCATGAGAGCGATACGCGCTGTTTTAACAAAGGGTTCTGGATAGTCAAGAGGTATCCTTCTGTCACATGCTCGATTTAATGCGTCTTCATGAATTATTGCTCCTAATTCCCAGCTGAATGCAACAGGATATCGCAAAGCAATTCTACCAAAAAGATCCGTATCTTCTCCATACCAGTATCCTTCATTAAATCCTGCCAGATCTTGGAATATTTTCCTGGGGATTACCACACTCGATGCATTTACAGGAGAATCACCAAAAGCTGCGGATTTAAAATAATCTGGTAGTATGCCTTCCCAAGGGTGATTTGGGATACATTGATAATTTGCCCATTTTATCTCTCCTGAATTGGTATGTCTCTTCCATGCAGTGGTATACATACCTGCATCGGAATACCTTTCGACTAGTCTCAAGATTGTTTCAAGATGTTTGGGCATCCATTCATCATCCGCATCAAGAAAAGCAATATATTCACATGATGCCAGGTTAACACCATGGTTCCGTGTATATGAGACACCGCGATGCTCCTGTTCGATAAAGGATATTCTGGGATCATTGAAACTCTTGACAATGTCAGGACCTCCATCATTAGATTGGTCATCCACGACAATAATTTCAAAATTTTGAAATGTTTGGGCAAGGATAGAATTTAGGGTTCTTTTTATCTCATGTTCCTTATTGTAAAGAGGAATTACAATGGAAATTTTCACAGGCATGTTAATCTCATGAATTCTTCAGCTGTTATTTTTTATTTATGAACTTCTCTGTATGAAGGTCTTGTCCGAACTATTTTAATTAATTTCTGCCTGCTCTTTCTCAGGAAAAAAAATAATGGGGGCGGGATTTTTGTAATTAATGTCCATTTTATCTTTTCGGAATAAAACCATCTTGTTTTACATTGTTTCAGAAGGTTTTGTGCAGCTTTAAAGTTTCCAGCACGAGCATTACATTCAGCAAGGAATAGTACCTTTTTTGCCACGTATTCGCCGAGAGATTCAATTAGATCTGATGGAACACTACCATTTAATATTGCAGTACGAGCAGTTTTCACAAATGGTTCTTGCAGGGGAGGCATTCTATTGCTTATTCGGTTCAAATCATCTGTATGATATATTCCACCCAGTTCCCAGCTGAAAGCAACTGGATATTGTAATGCAATTTTACCGAATAGATCCGCATCTTCACCCCACCAATATTCCTCAGGGAATCCACCTTTTTCAAGAAATATTTTCTTGGGGATAACGACGACAGAGGTCCAGACAGGACTACACCCAAACGCTCCGGATTTGAAGTAATCCGGTATCAATCCTTCCCAAGGAGGATCCGGGATAAACTTATAACCATCCCAGAATGTCTTCCCAGTTGGGGTGTGTCTTTTATACGCAGTAGCATACATTCCCGCTGTTGGATACTTCTCTATTAATCCCATTATTGTTTCGAGATGTTTCGGCATCCATTCGTCATCCGCATCGAGAAATGCGATAAAATCATTTTTTGCAGAATTTACTCCCTCATTACGTGCGTTGGATGCTCCTTTCCCACTCTGAATAAAAAAATGAATCCGGGAATCATTAAAATCATTTACAATTTCAGGGCCATTATCTTCTGACTTTCCATCGACAACAATTATTTCAAAATTTTGTGTGGTTTGATTTAAAACCGATTCAATAGCCCGTTTGATATAAGGTCCTTTATTTAATAGCGGAATAATTACTGAAATTTTTTTGTTCATGGTCAGCTAAATATTTCTTTCATTTAGTGTTCTTGCAATCTTCTGCGTTTCTTTATAATACCGAAATTTTATTTTCGCTCAAGTAAGGCAAGGGAGTATAATTCTAAAGGATTCGTAGTAATATTTCTGTTGATACCTTCCAGGAATGAATATTTATCAAGGCAAGTGCATTGTGAATTTGGACAGAAAACCGGTCCAGAGTAAAGGGATAATAATTCACTGCTAAAAAAATTGACAGAAGCCTTTGGATGGCAGCCTACGCTAATATTTCCTTTATAATCCATCTCGTAAGCTATGCTGGGAAACATGCATTTTTTTCCTTTCGGAGAGCTTATTCCTGTTCTATACAAATAATCGACTCTTGGTAACTCATTTTCAAAAAATTGCATATCCTCTTTTTTATGATGCCCAGTTTCATTCCATATTGGGTTTGGATGAAGAGGAATACCCATCCTTTTAAATTTATCTTTATATTCAAAATATTTCTCTCTTGTTTCTGATGTAATCACGAAATTAATCATGCCAATATGGAATCCATTGTCTAAAATCTTTTGAATATTATCGAAAAATTGATGCTCGTCAATTTGTGTAGGATGGTAAGTGCACATTAATATTAATTTTGATTTGTCCAACCCCTTATACCAATCCACATTCCAGGAAGCATTTGTATCTATTCGGATACACTCAATTTCCGACATCTCATTAAAAGTTGTTAATAATTTCAACATATTTTTCTTATCCAAAAGAGGTTCACCACCCGTTATCACGAGGGATAATTTAAAATTTTTAAAATGATGACGGAATGCCTCTATCCATCTATCGATGGGGAAATTATCAAAAGAATGGGCTTTAAAATTACCACCTTTGGGTTCAAACCGGCCATGAGTTTGAGTGCAATATGGACATTTATAATTGCACCATTCTGTAATATACCATCTAAGTAAAATAACATTGGATCCACTAGGAGGTTTCCATACCTTGAAAATTTCTGAAAAGGACTCAATATCTTTTCCTTTATAAGAATTTTGATAATTTATTTTCAAATTACCATAGATATTACTTATTTTAAAATATATTCGCTTTAAATTTTTCTTGACGCTGTTATTCATGGTTTGATCCTCCTCTATAATTTCAGATTAGGATTGAATTATTTTAAGTTTTACAGTTATTAAATGGGCAGACATCTAATAACTCATTTAAATCAATATCAATTCGATAATTGGAAAAAGAATCATAAATGTCATCCACCATTGTTTTTTCGGATACGATGAAAGGTTCTGATTCCGTTCTCCCAACAGATCCAAAATAATCTCTGAATTTAAATCCATTACCTTGTACCTTTTCTGAAATCTTTATATAAAGTGATGGAATATTATAGGAATCAGCTGCAATTATGCCATGAAGAGAACTTGAAGCGATGCATTTACAACTGCATATTTGATCAATAACAAGGTTGATTGAACCTTCAATATCGATTATTTTAACCTCAGAATCATCTTTAAACATCTTAATAAACTCATTCTCCTTGTCCAAAAGATGGGGGATTATTCCTAACCTGTATTTTTTATCAATTTCTGGCTTATATATTCTCGGATATAGAAGGGCGGGATCACCATATATCTCGGGACATTTTATTCCCGTTTTCAGGATATTATCTCGTGTAAGAGGTCCTCTGACAGCGCAAACCTGTTTAGGTTTCCCATGAAGTCTTCCGGATTCATACATAAATCCAGTCCCCCAAATAATTGTATTTCTTAAAATTTTTTCATTTCTCAGAATTGGCCAATCCAAAATACTACCGATAACAGTATAAATTGATTCATTTTTAAAATTTATCGTATCGTCTTGTATTAAAAATGGTTTTAATCCTGATAAATACTGAATTAAAATCGGATTTAAAGCATCCCCCCAGTTTTCACTTCTATACCATATTGCATTTATTTTCTTTATACCGAATAGCATCTTTAAATTATGGAATAATCTTTGTTTTCGCCCCATATTTTCTACCGATTTCGGTCTTCCCGATATATTTAATTTAATAATAATCTTAAATTGATTTTACTCCAGTTTTCTAATAAACAGATAAAACTAAAATGAATAACTTATCTATCACGTATATTGAATTGAAGATTTAAATGCTGTTGTCAATTGCATCAGATCCAGTCTCTCTAATTTTCTTCGCTTGTCTATTGCTTGAATCTGGATGATACTCAAAAAGAATATTTTTGAAGATGATGGGAAACCATATGTAGTGTTTATTGCCATTGTTGACGGTAAACTTTCTACATGCAGTTTATGAAACAGTCTTCCGGGCATTACCTTTGTAGGTGGGATCAACGAGCATGATAATAAAAATAGAGACAGTTTTTAAAAGAGTATTTTCCTCACACATGAGAGATACCATTAAATGGGTACAAAAAGACACTTCCCCCTCGCTTGCATAACAATTTACAGAAGCAATAATTAAGCCCCCCCTGAATCCGTTTAGTAAAAATTAGAACAAATTGCTGCAGATACAAATAGATCAGGCCCACAACCGCTTTGGGAGGGTTATTTAATAAATAATCAAGCAAATGAACGCGGTGCAACTAGAACTACTAATGATATAAGAACGGAAAGTATCATTGGAGAAAGAAATATACACCTATATGATTACTATAAAAAAACCAAACCTTGTAGTTGAATTCGGAACCGCATTCGGCGTTTCGGGCATGTATTTTTTATCAGGTCTGGATGCGAATAAACATGGCGAACTATAGACGTATGATCCTTATGAGATATGGGCAGAATTAGCCAGAAAAAAATCTTTTGCAAATTAGTAATCGTTTTAAACTCACCATTGGAACATTTAAAGAAAATATACACAAACATCTAAAAGATAATCAAAAAATTGATGTTGCCTTTATTGATGCTATCCACACAAGCGAATTTGTTCTTCCTCAACTTGAATTTGTTATTGCAAGAAGTGGGCCTAAGGCCATTATCATTTTAGATGATATCAATTTTTCAGACGATATGCAACAATGTTGGCAAAAAGTGGCTGCCGATAAACGCTTTTCTGCAAGCGCAACATTGGGTAATAGAGTAGGGATTGTTGAATTAAAAAATAAAACTCCGCGCAATTAATAAGTATTTTTAAAGATTGACGGTGGCTGCGCAGAGTCCGCAGCTGATACAAAAATATTTTTCAAAAATATCATGACAATTAACGATTTCATGTTACAAATCTCCTGATTTTTTCGGGCAAATAGGATCCAAAAAGTTTTCGTTCACTTGCGGACAGACCGATCATCCACATCAGGAAAATGTACAGAAGCGCGAGAATTCCTCCAATTGTTATAAGAGGGATTAGCCTGTTGAGCGGGAGAACAAAACCCAAAAGAGTTCCGAAGAAGGTCAGGAGAAGACCTGCGATCACACCGGGAAGCATTGCCCTTGTGAAGGTATGGACTCCGACACCGAGTACCTTGGTCGCATACCATGGTGTAAAAATAGCATTCTTGAAGGTGAGAACGATTGCCCCCGCTGCTGCCACTCCATAATACCCCCAACCGCTGAAAAATGCAAGAATCACTGCCAGGGCGAAGTTACCAATCCCCATAATGAGGGTTACAATACCAGGGATCCTCACCTTGTTATATGCCATGTTGATTGAGAAAAGAGGTGATACAGCAAGGTTGACCATAAGGTGCGCAGTCAGGAGGATCATGAGGGGTGCGAGAAAAACATATTGCGCGCCTACCCAGACAGTGAGTATATGAGGTGCGAATCCGCAGACCAGACCAATCGGGAGAGCCATAGAAAGTCCCATCAGTTTTACCGCGCTCTTTGTGACCCGTATCATGTTCTCGGTATGCTCCCTTGCATAATAGGTGAGGATTATCGGAGTCAGGACACCTCCAATCACTCCTGCAATTGTCCTTAAGGTAGTTCCCCATTTGAGTACGATAGCATATTCGCCTGCGGATGTTGCCCCAAAGAGAAGATTTACCACGATAAGATCGATCTGGAGGAAGAGCAGAGTTCCAATCTGCCCGAGGAGCAGCCATCCCCCCATCTCTCCGAGATCTTTTATCCGGGAGCGGTCAAAAGAACGTACCGAAAGACAAAGGTGTGGGCAGATTCGTTTTGCAAGGATGATAGCAATAATGGATTCAATGATTGCTGAACCGATGTATGCACCTCCGACAAAAAAGAGGCTTGGACCCCAGAGACTGAAAAAGAGGACGATAAGTCCGACCTGAACAAGTGTGCTTACTATATTTACCACGTTTGTGAGATCCAGTCGGTTATATGCGAAGAGTTGTACTGTATAGGTCCCGGATAAGGTACTGATGAAAAAAGCAATGCAAGCACAAAGAACAAGAATGATCGCCCCGGTTTCCTGCCCTGCCGGGACATTGAAAATTACCGGAACGTACCAGGAGACTGCAAAGACTATCGGCATCATGAGAGCAATGACGATTACAAGACCGAAAAAAGAGGTGTTGAAGGTCCGGTTCGCAGCTACAAAATCATTCCGTTGGAGGTCCACGGTGAGGAAACGCGAAACCGTTGTATTGAGTGACTGAACAACGATAGCAACATAACCCGTAATGGAGCCGGCAAGCGGAATCAGGCCATAAGCAGCAACACCAAGGCTCGATAGGAAATAGGGAACCAGGAGGATACTGATGACAATACTGACAAGGAAGTAGGCTATATTAGAAATGAGGTTTCCCGGAAGCTGGGAGGTAAATCTCCGGTTCATTTCTGATTCGGTTTCCATTTTATTCCTGCAAATAAATGCTTTTTTTCATTAGAGAGAGGTGTATTCAATTTCTATCAGAATATGTCAACTGGATTATAGCAAATATTTCCGTGAATTCCCGAAGTTGCATCTTGGTACAAGATCATTCAACATTGATTGTTAAATACCTAGTACCGGAAACCGGGTCATATTTCTGCTGCTCGTGGTCAGATGTATCGGGTCTGTTGGTGAACTCTCATCCGGTAGGTTCACATCCGGGTCAGGACCAGTCCAACTATGCAGGAACAGGTCCGGGTTTGTAGGTAATAAGGCCATTACAAAAGGACTTTTCGAGCTTGCTATTCATAAGGATTTCATTAAATAATTTCAAGACGTAATTATGCAGTATAAGTTTTGAATCAGATGTCCACACAGCCAGATAAAAAAGTATCCCAATTTTCAGACATGAAAATAGCGATAGTCATTGCAGTTGTTATTGGAATTTGCCTTGCGGTTGGGATCATCATTTTTGAAATCCGGACAGAACGGTTTTCTGCGATATATATCAACCCTGACACGTATTCCAATTATCCGGAAAACGGGACGGTATCTTTTGTCTACGGTATAAATTCCAACGAATTGGCAAGAACCAATTATACGATTTATATCCGGGTAGGAACAACTCTGATGGATACTAAACAGATCCAGTTGATGCCAAACGAAAAATATGAAGAAAGAAAACAGATCCAACTTCCGGAAGATGTGGTCTATCCGGTAAAAATTTCAGTACAATATATATCACTCTATGAAACTAATGAGGTGTTTTTCAGGGTAAGAAATGCGACAGCTTTAACATAATTTTTCTACCATTTTGAGGACTATTTTTCACCCGATAGAAAAACAAAACGAGGATATTCCCGCGGAGAATTCTTATCATAAACCGTCAAAAAAATAATACCCTTATATAATCCAAAAACCGGATTATATTAAATGGATGTTTCAATCGCGTCCGAGTCCGATCAGCAATTATGGGATGATATCATAGTTTCATCAATTGAAGGGACTCTTTTCCATACCTGGAAATGGCTTAAAATTATGGAAAAGCACAACCGGAAGAAGATATTTTCTCATCAGTATCAAGGTAAACTCTATCCTCTAATTGTTCGGGAGGGGAATGAGATCATTGGTCTGATGCCGGTATTTTTTTATAACAGCCCCCTTTTAAAAATGGCCTGTTCCCCGCCTTTTTCTGTGGAGAATTTATATCTCGGTCCCGTAATGAAAAAAAATGACGCGATTAAAACACATAGAAAACAAAATCTCATATATAAATTCCAGAAAGCGATCGATAATTTTCTTAAAAACACCCTGAAATCAAATTATATTTCCATTCATAGCTCTCCGGGTATGTCTGATCCACGATCGTTTATTTGGTCAGGCTACAAGGTTGAACCGGAATTTACCAATATTGTTGATTTAACACCTGGTGAAAAGACCGTATGGGATAACTTCGACAGGACAATGAGAAATACCATATATAAACTGGAAAAAAATAGGATTTCCTCCGATGCAGGTTCAAAAGGAGATATGGAAATAATCTATAATTTACTTCTCGAACGAAAAAGAATTCACGCTACAAAAGAATTTTTATGGGAAATTTTTGAAAACTTCTTCCCGGAAAACCTCAATGTTTTCATCGCGAAAAAAGACGATATCACTCTGACTGGCATTATCACCCTCTCATATAAAGATAAAGTAAGTGTCTGGATGGGAGCTCCAAAAATTGCCGTAGACGGGGTCAGTCCGAATTATATTATCCACTGGGATAGCATCCAGTGGGCGTGTAATAACAATTTTAAGAGATTCGAGGTTCTTGGAGCATCAGATCCGACTCTTTTTGCGTTTAAAAGTAAATTTAATGGTGAAATTATACCGTATTACACAATGAAATGGTACTCCCCGATCAATCGATTTTTGATATCGTTATATAATGGATTACATCCCCGGTACCCGTTTTAATGTATACAAAAAACAGATGAAAAAATCAGATCAGGTGCGGCAAATAGTATGGTGAATGAAGTTGCAGTTTCAGTAATTATTCCGCTTTTCAATAGAGGAGAATATATAAAACGTGCAATAGATTCCGTTATCGGTCAGACCTGCCAGAATTTTGAAATTATTGTTGTTGATGGACATTCAACCGATAATGGTCCAGCAATCGTGAAAAATTTTCCCGATCCAAGAATAGTATTTGTTGAGCAGGAAGGCCAGGGTGTTTCAGCCGCACGAAACCTGGGTGTTGATCTGGCAAAAAGCGATTTTATTGCTTTTCTGGATGCAGATGACGAATGGAGCCCCCGGCACCTTGAAATATTATTGAAGTTATGGGAGAAATTCCCTGAAGCCGGGCTATACGTCACTGCATTAAAAATAATAGAACAGGGAGGTATTATTAAACCCCAGACCATTCAGGCAATCCCACCCACTCCTTGGGAAGGACTGATCCCGAGCTTTTTTCAAACGGTAATGTATGATATACCCTTTAACACAAGTTGCGTGGGTATTCCGAAAAATTGTTTTATCGAGACCGGTGGTTTTTTGGTCGGTGTACAGTGGGGGGAAGACAAAGACCTGTGGTTCCGTATCGCCCTGAAATACCGGATTGCATTTTCCTGGGAAGGAGAGACCATATGGCATCAGGAAACAAGTAACCGTATAAGCAATACTTTGAATTTACTGCCGTATGAGCGGGAACCGGTCGTAATTCAGCTATTAGCCGCATTGAAATCGAATTTGGTTTTACCGGCAGATGCCCCTTTCCTCAAAGAATTTGTTGCTCATTGTGAATTAAACCGGGCTTTATGGAATATAAAGGCAGGCAATCCCAAAAAATCCCGCGATATTTTAAAAGATTGCGAGACCACCCTGTTCTATAGACAGAAAATCCGCCTGCTTATATTATCCTATATCCCTAGTCCGGTTTTCATATTTTTATGGAAATCTGTCAGGAAAATTAAACTACATCTTTTTAATCGCGATTATAGTAAAGATCCCTGGCTTAAATGAAAAAAACCTATTTTTACAAAATGACGATCGATCAAAAAGATTTTTCATTAATCTCTGGCAATTATTAAAAACCTTATACCAGTTTGGTAATTTTTTCCATCCACCTATAGTATGATGATCGGAAATTCACTGCATTATACCAGATAACAAGATCTGGATTGTACTTGGCCTTGAAACCTCTGAGGCGACGGTCACCACCATCCATTTCTTCATAAAATTCAAACCCGTTTTCCGATGCCCATTTTATTGCTTCCCATTGAACCAGATCATTGGGAGAGATTCCAGTAATCCTGGATTTGGGTACCCCGATCCAGAGATACATAATCTGTTTGAAGCAGAGGGAGATCATTCCTCCGACACGTTCACCGTTATAATAGGCGATAAAAATTTTGAAATTTTCCGGGTGAAACTCGTTATAGAGATCAGTCAGATAATTGCGATAGTCATGTGTTTTGAATCCCTGTTCCCGAAATCTCCGAGATAATAATTCTGAAATGGCCAGTAAATCCTCGAAGTCTCCCTGCCTGACTTCAACATTCTCCCTGACCGCTTTATTGATATCAACCCGCAATTTCCGGTCAAAGTTATTCCATACTGCTTCAATCCCTCCGGTAAGATTAATGCGATAGGTATATTGAGGGTCTACCGAGAAACCGGTCCAGGTAAAAAACCGGGAATCATAAATTCCCGGTGAGGACCGGATCCGGATATATTTGCAGTCCAGTTCTGAAAATAAGAATGTATTGACTGCTTCCTGAAGATCAAATAACAGGGATTCCTTTTTATCCTGCTTCAGGGTATCAAATTCTCTGATTACCGGCCCCAGATAGAGGAGATATGTTTGTGACGGAGGTGAAAATGCCAGATTGAAAGGACCTCTTTTTTGAATGAAGATTGGATAGATGGCGACAAGTTGGGTCCCCTTATACGCCATTAAAGGAAGAAACCTGCTGTTTGCATGTTTTTTGACGATGTTCAGCCATTTCCACGTGTGAAATAATGTACCATGTGAGGACGATATAACCACATCATCCCACTCTTTTTGTTGATCCTCACCGGCTGTTCGAATTGTTATTGACATATTTTACCCCATAAATTACTGCTGCCATTAGTCCAAATATTCTGCTTATCGAGAGTAAAATATCCAAAAACGGTTTGGATAAATGGAATTTCTTATCATCAGCATTGATTACTGTTATAATGGCGTATGGATACGTTAAAATTTTATAAATAATTCTCATTATATTTATTAAAATGGTTTTTTTCAGAGAAAATAATTCCGGGTATTTATCACAAAGAAGTTTCCCCCCATTAAAAGCAAAATAATATGCCCTTGTTAATATTTCTTTCAACGATGTCCGGTGTTTATGATAAACTAGAGCAGAAGGCATATGTTTAAAAAAATATCCTTTTTTTCGTATCCTCAGGGCGATATCAAGGTCTTCCAGCGTTTTAAATTGTATATCAAAACCTTGTACAGCTCTTAGCACTTCTTTTTTATATGATGTATTGCAGGTTATTGGTCCATCCATATCCGGTAGTAAGTCCCCTGGTTTGACATTCGTCCTGAGAAACAAATAATCGCCGTATTTCTGGGCTATTGTCGATGAATTATAACCGGCTATTCTTCCCTCAACGCCCCCAATCTCCTTCCGATCGTATGCTGAATATATTATTTTCAGGCAATCCTTATCTGCAATGCAGTCATCATCAAAAAAATAAATAATATCTCCCGACGCTTTTTCAATACCGAGGTTCCGGGCTGCGGACGGCCCCTCTTTTTTCTGGTAAAAATAGGAAATTTTCGGGTCAGCAACCGGGTAACTCTGTTCGATAATTTTCTCTACCACATCTGTCGAAGAGCTGTCAATAATAATTATTTCATACCGCTCTTTTGGGAACTCCTGGGAAAGAAGTGAATCCAGACATTCTTTTATGAGATCTCCCCGGTTGCATGTCGGGACTACGACAGAAATCAAGACCGTATCCGGTAATTTTCCCGTTTGTTCCGGTTCGACTGAGCTGCTCATCTCTCCCTCTTACACCAGTTTTCCGATAATTCCTTTTATCACGTGCGAGTATCCTTTTTCAGCACATACGTAGAAGAACGAGGAATATTTTTTTACTGAATACCTGTGCACAAGTGTCGGATTATATTTTGCCTTAAATTCAGACAGGCGTTCGGTACCCGCCCCGATCTCCTCATAAATTTTATATCCAAGGGAATGTGCGAATTTGATTGCTTCCCATTGGGCGAGATCGTTGGGAGAGAAGTTCGAAGAAGTGGGTTTTGCACCCCCGATCCAGTAGAGGACACGGTCTTTGTAGAGGAGAGTCACGATTCCCCCTACGGTATTCCCGTCTTGTTTTGCAACGAAAACTTTCAGGTTTGCCGGGGAAAATGCATCGAACAGCGTTTTCAGGTAATCTTCTGACACCGTGACGGATCTTTTTTGTTCCCGGTATCTTCTTTCCAGGGAATGAAAAATATCAACAAGGTCATTTTTCGAACCGTCTTCGATGGATATTCCATTTTTTTCAGTCCTCCTGATATGTCCTTTCAGGTTCGCATCGATATTCTGCCAGACGGTGGTAATATCCTGGCTGATGTCAATATGATAATCAAAGATCGGGTCCAGCTGGTAACCTGCCCATTGATACGGGCGTGGATCATGACCGGCTGTCAGGGACAACGATACAAAACCGCATTTCAGTTCGGAGAAGAGATAGGAATCAACACTCCGCTGAAAATTTTTATCCATCGACTCCTTTTTGCTCTGTTTATACGTTCCATAGTTTTCTATCACCGGGCCAAGGTAAGGAATGGCCGTTGACGGCGGGGGGGAAAATGCAGAAGAGATCCCATATTTTTTCATAAAAAAAATTGGTACGATCCCGATAACCACCGTTCCCTTCAGTCCCAGAATCGGGTATAACCTGGTGCCGGTATGTTTTTCTGCAATCTTCAGCCACTTCCAGGTATGAAACAGCGTCCCCTGGGGGGAAGAATCAACAATCCGGTCCCATAATTGAGCGTCGTTTTCGGTTGCTGTCTTCAGCTCAATCTCCATGGTGTAACACCGTGATCGGGATTATCCCCGAATGATATACCTCAGTGATAATTTTTCCTGATAATCGCTGCTCTAATTTTATGTCACCAGTTTATTAATACCCATCCCGCTGAAAAGATTGACAGACAAAGTCCGAAAAGATCCCTCTTCAATTACATCATAGAAAAGGCTATTTCAATACCCTCATCTTCTGGAACGCCTTGGGTCTCCAGTTCGTATGAACCCTGGCCGCATGCAATGATACCGGCATTCTTCACTTCTTTGATCTTCAGCTGATCCGGAGGATAGATTGTTATGAAATGGACCCTTCCTTTGGGAGAAATGACAAGTTTCAATCTCTCATGAGAGTATTCCCAGGTAATAACGGTCTCCTGTCGACGGGTCCACCATTCGGAGATCTGCCTGCCGCTGCCGATCCAGGCGTTGTGTAATGCACAATAATCCAGAATTTTTATATATTCGGGTTCCCAGCCGGGAAATTCATGTTCATTGAAGACCGAATGGTGCCATAACAGGGTCAGGCAACCGTGGACACCTGTCAGGTTGCTGAAGATTTTTACAAATTGATCAAACGGTTCCTGAGAACGGAAATAGGGTAAATCCTCGATGGCAAGCGGGATTTGCAGGACATCCAGGTCCCGGTCTTCTTCCGGGAAGAACGGGCGGAACGGAAAGGAGATGCCCCACCGGAAACCGAGACAGTCATTATATCCCAGTGTCGTATCGTACAATAAGCCCGCTTTCTCCTGATGTAACCAGGTTTCGGGGATTTTCAGGTTAAGGTTATGCTGTCTGCCCCCGCTGACAGAAGTGCCGAGGGAGTGCTCCAGGGCTTCTTTTTCAAGCCGGAGTCTCTCTGGATCCAGGTAGGAGTAAAATGAACCGTGAAGGCCAACTTCCCACCCCCGGGAATCCAGATCGTGGAGCAATTCGCGCAACGGTTTTCCGTTAAAATCGTATCGACGTCCCAGGTGTCGCCATGTCCCTCTGTCGGAAATGCGGACTTTCCCGGTCTCCCTGAGGAAATAAAACGATGATTTTACTCCTCGTGATCCCTCTATCCGGAGAATTTCGTCAAATGTCCAGTAGGGCTCATGTCCCCTGAGTTTTTCAACGAGGGAGTGAACCTGGGGGATAAGGTTTCCAAAATTTCCCTGTTTTATGAGTTTAAGGGGGTGCGTGACCCACTGGTAGGTTTTTTTTACTTCATCGACGTCATGCGTGAGACATACCGCACAGGACTTTCCCTGGGGCCAGAATGATGTATGGATCAGCGGAAGATGCAACCGCTCATACAATTGCCGGATGACGGCAAAAAAAATACCGGCGTAATAGTCCACGAATGGAATGGTGATGAGATCGCATCGAATATCCGGGTTATCCCTCCAGACATTTTCCAGATTGCCGGACAGGCAAAATCCCATCTGGTAAAAAAAATCGAGACTGATAATAATCGAATCCCCGGTTTCAACAGCACACGGGTACGTTACCCTGGTATCAGTAAAGAATACCAGGGGTTTTCCCATTCCGCTCAAATCAGCCGGTATCCGGAACACGGGAATTTTTGTATCGCTGATCGGAATCCATCCGTGGATTTTGCAGGAATCATTCACCCCCGGAATACCGGGATCCTCAGAGAAAATACAGGTGCCCGGAACTGATTCGGGATCAAAACCGTACGTACTTTTGAAGTACCGGTACCCGCATTCAGAAACAGGATCCCGGGTTGTATGTATGATCAGTTTCATCTCTCAAATCCCTGTTAATGTCAACAAATTGGCATACATCCGCTTATTTTTTCCGTTGGTATTTCATCGTCTGAATGGTTCCTTCACTCTTAAAACCCATTTTTTCATATAACCCGATGGCATCAGTATTGGTCATTGCCACATTCAGTACCACTTCATCCTCATCCTCGAGGAGCGCGGATAATAACCGTTTCCCAATCCCCTTCCCCTGGACATCCTCGCGAATGAACATCCCTAATACATTTTCATGCCGGTGTTTTTTCCTGATGATATAGCCAAATCCGAGAATTTCGTTTCCTTTTTTTGCAATGAATGGTTTTATCTCAAATATCAGGAAAAACCTCATCGGCGTAACGGAGAGGACCAGATGGATCATGCCCATACGGGAGGTTAATGGCCATGCACCAAGCATCTTTTCTTTCAGGATATCAGAACTCGAGTTGTAGAGATCCCTGATTTTTTCCACATCTCTGATTTTTAACCTGCTGATGGTTATTTCCGGCGACGGCTGATCGATGCTCATGAGGGAGATCCCGGGGGAATTTTACATAGTACAAAAAGTCGTTTCCCGCCATTGGTTAAGGGGATATTATCCGTAAATTCTATTTGTATGTCCATTTCCTGCCCGACATGCTTTTTTATTTCTGATATAATCTGGTGAGAATTTTCCTGGGTATAGTTTTCTCCCTTGACAATCTTTATTACGATACGCTGTTTTGTCTCCTGAATTATCTGGTACTGGGAAATTGTTTTGTTTTTCCGCTCTTCAATGTGTTCAAAGACATCGGTAAGAGGTAACCCCGAAAGGAGATTTCCGTTTGAATGATAAATAAGATTAATTATTCTTCCCTCGATCGATTTCATCAGGGGTAATCCCCGCCCGCAGGAACATTCTTCATCAGTCAATGTGCCTATATCACCCGTTTTGTACCGGATGAACGGCATAGCGTAATTATGGAAATCCGTGGTGACAATCTCTCCTTTGTTCCCGGTATTAATTCTTCCACCGGAGTCGATTGTTTCCAGATAACACTGTTCAGAACAAATGTGATAGCCTTCATGAGACTCGCACTCCATCGCATTTGCACCACCATCCCTGCACCCGTACCCGTCTGATACCGGGCAACCCATGACGGTTTCAATCATTCGCCTCTGGAAGGGGAATAACGTTTCAGCGGTCGTAAAAACCGATTCTGGAGTTATATCATCAATGTTATGACGCTGAAGATACGACGAAAGAATGTACAGGGTAGAGGGGTATCCGCGGATAAATTTTGGATTGAAACGTCTGATTTTTGATACATACTGTGCCAGCATATCCTCCGTGAGGTTAAACGAAGAAAAAGGCAGGTTCCGCTCAAGGAAGTACCGGATTTTTTTCTGGAGGGGAAGATTATACAGGACCGATGATCCGAACATAACACGTTTATCACCAAGTTCATACCCCCCCCAGTTCCATGCCCGGTATCCGGCGGCCCAACTTATTGAAAGACCATCAAGAGTCAGATAATAGCGCAATGGCTCACCCGAAGAACCGCTGGTCTGATTCAGCCGGGTCTTTTTCCCGATGAGACTTTTATCAAATAATTCAGAGAAGTTTTCCCGGATTATATCCTTGGTGAGATAAGGTAATTTCTCAAGATCTTTTACAGTCCTGATGTCGTCCGGCAGAAGATTCCTTTTCTTAAATTCCTGATGATAGTAAGGAATTCTTTCATATGCGTGCCGGATAAGCGTTCTCAGTTTTTTATTCTGCAATTCGGTAATTTGTTCAGAAGACAGCCATTGGGACTTTTGCAATTCATGATAATATTTCTGAATTTCGGTATGCGAATGATATTCCATTACGGGAAAAATAACCGATTTGAAAAAAGAATTATACACATTGCCTCCGGTATTCCTCGAAACTCCCGGGGTACCTTTCAACAAAATCCGTCATCCACGCCGTGACATCGACTTTATCCTTCAGTAGGTTCTCACGTTTCTTCTTCCATTCCTCTTTGGTCCGGCTGTCTTTAAGCAATTCCACCGCTTTTGAAAAAGCTTCCTTCTGGTCGGCGTAGAAACAGAGCAGCCCATACCTGTCGCGTAACTCCCGGAAGTTGCCGCTCAGGGAACCTGTGGCGATACCGTCTGAATTCGCTTCAACATGGATAGAGGGGGTGCCAAGAACAGCTGCCTCGGCTGCCATCGTCCCTCCTTCGCCAATATAGAGATCAGCATAATACAGGAGGGAATGCATCTCTTCAGGCGGTACTTTTACGCGGTATTTTTCAAGGTTGTCGGTCAGCGGCCTTTCTGAGGTGATAAATACCCTGCCATACTGTTCCAGGGATTTGATAAAATCAATTTCTTTGCCCCGCTGTATCCCACTGAGACTGGTATCGTGAGATGCCGCCCAGGAGATGAAACGGACGACAATAAATTTTTCACCGGGAGGAATTCCCAGTCTTTCAACGACCGAATAATCGGGATGGAAATTGTTGGGATGAAGGTAGGCAAGTTCTTTAAAACCCTCGAATTTCACCTGTTTTCTCGGGTTAATCTTTTCCATAAAACAGGATGGAGTCCAAATGACGTCGGCGAAGGGAAATGTCAGGGAACTCGCGATTCCCACATTTTCCGTGTCCGTAAAAATGATGGTCGGTTTGCGCAGGAGTGTTCCGGCATGAGCGACATACGGGTTATGCACCCCCAGGAGCAGATCGGCATGAAAGTCTTTTGCTATTTTATACACGGTATAATCGACAAAAAAAAGCCCGAATGCCTTTTTCAGCATGCTTCGTTTCAGTTCGCCCCTGCTGACAAAATCAAATCCATATGCTTTCAGGAGGGCGTGAGTGACTTCCTTATCCCGCGCAGTTATCTTCACCGAATGCCCGTCTCTTTCCAGGTTCCGTATCAGGTATTTAAAAAAATGGACATGCGCAGGATGTCCGATATCAATAAGAATTCTCACGCGGTATTCCCCTTATTAGATAACCCATTTTATAACTTCAAATGCTTCTGCATAGGTTTTTTCGATCTGGGTCCCCCGTGTCAAAGCAAGTCCCCGGATAAAGTCGGGGTTTACGTAAGCCCGGTCCTTCTGGGTTTCGTAACAGGCAAGGGCATCGATCTTCTTCTGGATATGAATTTCCCGTAAGGAAACAAATGCATGAGTATTGAACGTGATGTTATTCCATGGCTGTTCATAACCAAGTATCGTGCATTTTTTGAATGCCCGCATGGTCTCTTCAACGGTGGTTTTGTGGTCCTGGTGAGTGTCAGAGCGGGAAGGGGCAAACACGATATCGGGCTGGATCTTATTCCGGAGACGTATAAGGGTATCAAGGATATCCTGCCGGAATTTTGGGAACTCCCGCACCTCAAAACTGAATAATATCGGTGTTTGAATACCAAGGGTTTTTGTAGCTTTTTTTACTTCCCGTGACAAAATATCAGGAGGATATTCCGGGGGGACGGACTTTTCACAGCAGGAAAGGGCGGCATACTCGACGTCATTGCCTTCTTCGATGAACCGTGCAATTGACCCCCCGCAACCAAGTTCTCCGTCATCGGTGTGGGGACTGATAACCAGAATTTTTTTCCCCGTGAATTGGTTCATTATGGTTCATTTATTACTTCTAATGAATGATAAATTCTGGGAATGTCGTGAAAAGTGAATTTACCTGTATTGCCCTGACAATAGGAAATGTCCTGTTTAATGACGACGGTATCTTCCGAATCTTTTATTTCCGCACAGCCCAGTGCATCATCCCATTGCCCGACCAGGAACGGTGCATTGAAATTTACCAGTAAATCAATAATGGAGGGAATAGTGGAAAATGTTTTTTTCGTTATCGATACCTGAGTCGCAGAACTCCGGTACAACCCGGAATATTTTATGGACTCTTTTTTCTGTTCAGAATCCTGCTTCAGGTTTTCAGCTTGTTGTAAGAGGAACATACGATAATTTCCGATCTTTTCATCAGGCAAACCGTTCACCAGATCGTTAAAAGTCAGGTTAAAAAACCGTAGCATGTCTTTCAGGGCGGCCATATGGGTAATCCCGATATAATAATCACGGGACTGCCACGAGAGGGTCAGCGGTATATTGAAGGATAACCTTTCAGAAAGGGTATTGGCTACCTGGCCGTACCGCAGTCCTCCCCCGGATCCTGAAATGAATAACCGTGTTCCCAGGCCTTCCGAAAAAATGATATTCCGTGTAACTGCGGACATTCCCATATCTTTCATGAGATCGGCAAGGCATCTGATATCGGAAAAGACCGGAAAGGAAAATGCAGTTTTGCATACCGGGCATATGCCGTGGCAGCCTCCAGGAATATTTATTGATAATGCTACTTTCGCCCCGCAGGGACAGTGATACCAGAACGGAAAGAAGTCGGGAGGAACAGGAACAAGCAGTAATTTTTTTTCATGGATTGCATGGTTGTATTCCCTGGTATACATCTGGAGTGAACCAATGATCCTTTTCCATTCGTTGATAAAGAGGTTCGCATGCTGGACATCCGAGTACCGAAAAAAATGAACAGGTATGTCAAATAATTCCTGGCAGGTCCGGGCAAAAATGAAGGCATTTACATCAGCAAGGTTTGTTGCCCGGGAATAACATCTTTCCATGATATCGGTCAGGGTATCGATATTCCGCAGGATTACCTGAGCGTCTTCATGGTTCCTGGGAAGGTACGGGAGATAATGATCCCGGAGCTTGTCCAGTTCAAGATCCCAGTCATCTTTTGCAGGTTTATTAAGGGTATTAAACCGTTTCCATTTTTCCGGTTCCTTAATTTTAAATCCGAATTTTTTTCTTCCCTGTTTATTCACTGCGGGTACTTTGTTTTCATACAGTAATCGAGCTGTGGACAGGTTCTGGTCAGCAAAGCCAAAAAAAGCAATCGCCTCCCGGTCCCTGCTCTTCAGCTGGCGAACGATACGGTGCAGAAGAAATACTTTTTTCCATACTCCCGGATAAGGTAAAAAATTCGGCTGGTGCCCCGATTCAAGGACGAGCAGTTCTTCAGATACCGGAATCTTCTGACCTTGCGGGATACCTGCATCAGCATGAAAGATATCTGATATCCCCACTAATGTGTCCACATTTTTTTGCTGCTGGCTGCTTAATGGTGGATCACTACGTAATTTAACTGATAAAAAGTGAGTAACTGCAGTTCGCATGAATTTTCTCCGGTTTTTTTAGAGATCCTGGTTATTCTGGACAAATGATTTTAGCAGGGTCTTTGTTTGTACCGTTCATGTATACCTGAGTAGTGTTATAATTCGCTCCTGCCTGCGTTTTTCAATCCATAATAATCGAGAGTAATCCGAACTGTGTAGAGAACCGTAAAAATTAATGATATAATCAGGAGCATTATCGTAACATTCAGACCGGTAGTCGCAATACCCAGCACAAAATCAAGGAAGAGGGAGGATAACATAACAATTGCTACACTCAGCACGCATGAGAGAGCTATCCGTACAACCAAAGTCAAATCTGTCTTCTTTGGGTATATGGCCCACATGAACGTGAACCCGGGAACAAAAAAAATTAATAGTAATCCCAGAACAGCCCTCAGAAAAAAAAGAATACTGATTATTGTATCCAAGGAATCACCCGGTAATATGTGTTCTATTCTGAATGTATCTTGGCACGAATTCTACATAAAGAAATCCATTGATATTCCGAAAGCAAAAACAGGGGTAAGACGTTTTTTATTGCGTTTATTTTCCATGAGGCTCTTTGAGAAATTTAATGATAAAAAAATCAGAAAAATTTTTTATTCCCGGAAGAAATCCCCATTTTTTATACTTTAGTGTATTAAAAAAAAAGGGGTGAATTTTTTTTGGTATAATGAGGTGATAGGAAAATACACCGCACCAGTCATCTATCTTCAGATGTGCAAGTTCACCCATTTTTTTGAAATACCAGAAACTCATCGCTTGTCTCGTAGCAATCGTATGGTGAATATAACGGGGATTATTCACGTCTCTCATGAATCCTAATTTCAAGGAAATTATTCTGCGGACGAGTGTCCGTAAACTTAGTTTGTTCGGGTCGTAGAGAACAAATGTTCCTTTACGCTTTAATACTCTTGATATTTCAGCAAATGTATTTTCTTTTGATGACGAGTAAATCACAGAGTATACAGCAACAATCTTATCAAAGCTATCCTCCTTAAAAGGAAGATTGTTCATCGATGCCAAAATTATCTCGGCATTTTTTACCTTTTTTTTCGCATTCCTGCATAAAATATTGGAAATATCTATTCCTACAAGATAGCGTGCATGATGATATCTTTGAAGAGTTTCCCCATCTCCACATCCAATATCCAGGATTATATCATTGCTTTTTACATCCGTCATCAGATCTACTAACTTGACACGTCCATATTCGTGCATCTCATTGCACGAGCCTGAATATGCACCAGGTGATTCATTTTCCAGGGCATTGACAAATGCATCATTGCCCCAAATATCTTCCATACTTTTTTTTAGGGAAGTAATTATTTAAAACGATTGAGAGCATTTCAAATATTAGTTACTTTTCTCCTTTCATCACCCTCGGAACTTCGCTCGTTATGGCTAATGAACGGTTCATGACCCGATCTGATTCACCGTATCGTACTAGGTGCGGCATGCACTATTCTGATACTTCCCTTTTCAGGGAAATTTCTCGACAGTATCCAGCTTCGATCCGCCCGTTCGCACCAGACCCTTCGAAACATAATCAGGGTCAAAACATCCGATAGTCAGGTTTATCTGACCGCCTTTACAATAGAGCCTTTCACAACAGCTCCAAAAATATTCTCTCTCTCCCGAAAATATGCTAAATTAAAGTATTTTATTCATTTTTTTCTAAAAAAAGATTCAGAATAAACTCTGATTAAAATCAATATATTTATATTGTATAAAAGACATCAACCTCATCATCACCATTGGGCGATCGGTTTCAACGGTCAGCAATCCAATGAAAAAGGAGATCGAGGCGTATGAAAAAACTGATACTGGCAGGTATTGTTCTTCTGGCGCTCGCAGGCATCGGGATAACGTCAGCAGCAGCAAACCTGGTCAAAAACGGGGGTTTTGAAGAACCCAAGCTTGGTGAGAATACAGGATATGTCGAATGTCCGGATGGCATACTCCAGGACTGGGCTATCGGGGGCGATGGTATTGATCATATACGGACCTACTGGACCCCTTCAGAAGGGAGCCAGTCTCTTGACCTCTCGCGGCACGGGACAGGCTCGATCAGCCAGCTCATTCCTACAACCGTCAGTGGATCCTATACCCTGTCGTTTGACGTGGCCGGGAACCCGGAATGTGGTCTGACGGAAAAACTCCTGATGGTGCACTGGGGCAACCTGCCTGCGTACGGGCCATATTCCTTCATTCCTTCGGGGTATCCCTCCGTCGGACCTGACGGATGGCAGAAGGTTACGCTGGCCGGTCTTCCTGGAACAGCAGGGGGGACCGAGTTGATCTTTGAGGATGTCACAACCCCTTCGTCAGCATGCGGGATCGCATTAGACAACGTTATCGTGACATCACAGACGCAGACTCCCATCCCGGAGTTCCCGACCGTGGCACTTCCGATGGGGTTGCTCATAGGGGCTCTTGGTACGGTATTCTACATCAGGAATACCCGGGAACAATAACTTTTTTTTTAAAATTTCGTCGCATCTGCCTGCAGGGGGCACTCCTGTATAATATGGTGTCTATCCATATGCATAATAACCTTAAAAACGAATTTTGGTACCTGAAATTTCCCTGTCCATCATGATCGCTGAACATATTATCTACTCTGCGGCACTTGCCATCCTGGTCGGCATGGTTTTTTATAAGTATACCGGAAGGGATCCTTCATGGATCATCATCATCTGTGCGTGGGCTCCTGATCTGGATGTGCTGGCAAATCCTGTCCTTCGCCGTCTTGGAATCAGGTTACTTTTTAACGGGAGCACGATCCAGCACGGAACCTTCCACAATATTGCATTCATGGTTATTTTTGGGATAACCGTAGCATTTCTGCTCCACCCGCTCGGCATAAAATTCTTTGATGCATTATTTTTTTCCCTGATCGGGTTCGGGGCACACCTGTTTGAAGATGCACTCGTGTATAATCCTGGTTACATGTTTCTCTGGCCATTTTCATCACAAGTACTGGGTTTCGGCCTGCTGCCCAATATGATCAATGAGGAAAATTATGCCCGGGATTTTTTTGGTATCGCAAATACTGAAGTATTAATTATTGGTTTGCTGCTTTTCCTTGTTGCCTTCCTTATCCGGACCTATGTTGAAAAGTCCTCATCATGGATCAGATGGTATATGCCGGTTAAGATATATGAGAAATTTTTCAGAAAAATGCAACCGGAATCATAAAAAATGAAACTCTTTTGAAGCAAAAATAAAAAATGAGAACCTGAACGATGAATGATACCATCTTCATCCCTTTTGAAAACGATGGCTCATCGGGTGGAGCTTCCCGGCCGGATTGGATCACACAATTCACGGGAATGTGCGGTCCCCTCTCCTTTCCGAACTATTTTTTATGGATCTCCCTGCAAAACCGGATTTGGATCCGCTCCCTTCCGCGCTGGTAACAAAAGGGAGGCAGAATAAAAAAATCCGGGCACAAACGTCCCCGCATTTTGCCAGACGACCGCTTTAATTGAACCGGTTGGTTCAGTGCTCCTTATATGCTGCACCCTGCCAATAATCATGAGTATCGTGATCGGGAGATTTCTGCATGGGGACGGCGATAGAGAATCCACCGGCCTGGGTATACACCCGAGCATGCGGTTCTTCTTTTTTTCGATGCTGTTTGTATATGCACTGGCAGAAGCTGCGCCAGTATCCGGCACGGATTAGCACGGATAACCGTTTAGCATTGAAAAAAACACTAAATCCAGCGTGAGACCAGGAAAGATTATCAAAAAAGGCGGATTTTGTATTTTCACCGGTTAGTTACCCGGGAAATGCATCCGGCGTGCCATTATAGATAATGGATTTTATGGACGCCAGCTCTTTTTTGAAATCACCGGACCTCGGGACGTAGGCATCCGCACCATCACGGCGGGCCTGGTCGATCAGGAGGTCTTTTCCTCTCCCGGAATAGATGATGAAGAGCCCGTCATACCCGGTTTCTCTCGCAGCCCGGACAAACACCCCCCCGTTCATGACCGGCATCCGGTAATCGGAAATCACGACGGCAATGGGTCGTTGTTTCAATACCTTCACGGCATCGCGGGCATCAAGGCAGGCGGTCACGTCAAAGGTCCCGGCATCCTGAAAGGCGAGCTGCATGAGATCGAGCATATCAGGGTCGTCATCAACGAGAAGGAGGGGGATCACGGAACAACCTCCGGCGCTGGCCTTATCTTATCGGTATTCCCCCGGGGTGTCCGGTAACTCCCCAGAGGGACATGGATCTCAAACCGGGCACCTTTCCCGGCCACGCCGTTTTCCTCGAGGGTCATACCGGTAATGGAAAGGATTTCCCGTGCCAGGAAGAGGCCAAACCCGCGGTTCCGGACCATACCTGGTTCAAAAATTTCTTTTTTCATCTCTCCGGGAATGCCCACTCCATTATCTCCAATAACGATTGAAAGTCCCCGCTCTTTTGGTGTGCAACCCACGAAGATTTCTGTTGCGTTCTGTCCATGGATCCGGGCATTCTCGATAATATTGGCAAAGACCTGGGTAATCTGGGGATCTGAATAGATCTCCCACGGGCCGACATCGAACCTGAGGACGATGCCATTCGAATCGAAATTCCGCAAAACCCCGTGGATAATATCCTCAATGGCAAACCACTGCGGCGGGTGCATGCCAAGGTCCTTGAAATCACGGGTGAACTGGACAAGTTTCGCAATCGTCTTTATGGATACCTCAAGCCGATCAAGATGGTCAAGGAGGGCTGTGTCGCCGGTCATGGATTTGGCCCGGTCAAGGTATCCGAGGAGGACCGATACCCGGTTCAGGATATCGTGCCGGGTCAGGCTGGATATAAGATTCAGCTTCCGGTTCACCTGCCGGAGTGCTTCTTCAGCCGCTTTCCGTTCAGAAATGTCGAGGCGGGTCCCGGTCATCCGGAGGGGTTCTCCCTCACGGTTCCGTTCCGTCACCTTCCCGCGTTCCTGCACCCAGACCCAGTGACCGTCTTTGTGCAGCACCCGGATCTCGCATTCATAGCCGGTATCTTCTCCCGCGAAATGGCGGTTGAGCAGTTCCCGGGATCTCTGCAGGTCTTCCGGATGGGTCCGCGATGATACCGTGTCGATGGTAAGCGGAAGGAGCTCCTCCCGCGTGTAGCCAGGGATCTCGGCCCACCGGTCGTTTATCACGAACTCCCCGCTCTGTACTCTCCAGTCCCAGAGGCCTGCACCGGAACCCTCGATCGCAAGGTTGAGCTTCTCCTCGCTCTCCCGAAGCGCTTCTTCACCGAGTTTGAGATCCGTGATATCCTCGATGAGCCCGGTAATACCCGTTATGTTCATTCCCTCTACCAGCGGCTGGGCGATGATACGGCCCCAGTGAATGGTGCCGGACTTGTCTATCATTTTGAAGTCACTCGGGCTGAGTTTTCCTTCCTGGGCTTCTTTTAACTTCTCTCCGAGGATGTGCCGCTGCTCCGACGGGACCAGCGTATAGAAATATCTGCCGATAAGGTCCGTTGCGCTGTATCCCAGTATCTCCTGGATAACCGGACTCACATAGGTGAACCGCCCGCTGGTGTCGGTGGTGAAGATGATGTGACTTATGCCCTCTACCAGAGAGCGGTGTTTTTCTTCGGATTTACGGACAAGATACTCTGCCTTCCGCCGTTCGGTTATATCGGAAAGCACGATGACAAACCCGCTTGGCCTGTTCGCTGCATCGGGAATGGTTGAGACGCTTATTTCAGCACAGAAAGCGGTGCTGTCCTTTGCTATCAGCCGGCACTCCAGGTATCGGGTAAATCCTTTTTCGAGAGTCTCTTTCAGGTGTTCCCGGCTGTTTTCCAGATCGTTGGGGGTAACATAGTCAAAGAAATTTCTCCCGGTCAGTTCATCGTTGGTCGTATACCCCAGCATCGTCGCAGCCTGGATATTTCCCAGTTTGATGATACCGTCAAGGTCCAGCACGAGGATGCCGTTAGGGGACGTTTCTATGATGGTGCGGTAGTGAAGTTCACTCTCACGGAGTGCAACGTCGGCTTTTTTCAGTGCGGTAACGTCAGAAACAACAAAGAGGCCGTAGACGAATGTCCCGTGCTCATCGATGCGGGGGGATGCGGAGAGCCAGGTATAGGCAGGAGTCTGGTCTTTTTTCAGGAATACCAGTTCGAAATGCTCGTTGTGCCCTTTCTTTATCCGGGAGAATTTTTCTTCGAGAAATCCCTTGTCACGGATGCTGACATACGAGAAGAGGGACTTTCCCATCATCTCGTCGGAGGAGTAGCCAAGGATCTCGGACATCTTCCGGTTTACAAACGTGGTGTCGCCATCCGGGCCGAATGTCCAGATGCCTTCCTCGGCAAGCTCGATCAGGGTCTGGTATCTCCGTTCACTGTCTTCAAAGGCATCCTTCACTTCACGGTGGTTCTTGATCTCGATTTTCAGGTTCTTTGAGGTCTTTGTCAGTTCTTTCGTGCGATCCTGAACGGTCTTTTCAAGGTCATGCTGGTATTGTTTAATCTGGGTAATGTCTTCGAGGATGATCAGGATTCCCCGTTTCCCGTTTTCAAGGATGCTGGGGACAAACTTTGCCCGGAAATATCCGGGTTTACCATCTATGGTCACCTCGATCTCTTTAAGAAGGTCCTTTCCCTGGCTGCATTCCAGCAATATCCTGTTGATATCGGGAAGGGACAGCAGTTGCAGACCGGCTCTCGCGACCGGTTTTCCGATCACCTCATCGGATGATTTTTTTTCGAGATTCAGCACTTTCTCGTTCACATAATGGATGACCAGATCATCATCCAGCACAAAGATGTAATCGGAAGAGAGGCTGAGGATCGATGATACCGGGATCCGTTTGGTGAGGGAGAATATCTTTGCAGATCCGAAGACTTTAAGCTCCACGGCCCCCGAAATGCACAACACATCGAGATATTTTGCCACGGAGTTGCGGTTTATGTCGATAGCCCGTGAAATTTCCGTGACCGTGTACCCCTTGGAGCTCCCCCGGAGAAAATTTTTGATCTTCGCGAGTTCCCGGTCATAAGGGTGGGTTTGAATCTGCGTCAGCTCATGGTTGTCGGTCACAAAACTCCCCTTAGTACTATGTGGGATATTTTTTCATGAACCTATATAAATATTAGTGGTGTTGCAATGCAGATACTTTCTTTTCGCTTTTTTGCTTTTAAATGGATAATAGGTAATATTTAAACATTTTTTTTAAAAAAACGCAGGGACAGCCGGGGCAATGCTTTTGCGCAGAATACTTGCGCAGAATAATTTTATTATGCGGCCTGAAGCGTTCCTGCGAACAGGAATATCTGCTCCGCCCGATATTGATCACCAGTATTATATTTCGGCAGGGAAAAATACCGTCCCGCCCCGGGATCACGGTTCGCTTCGGTGGATACCCCGGGGGTACCGGTATTATTCCGGGCATTCATCACCCTTGAAACAGGTGACTGCATCGCCCCGGGCGAAGTTTTTTACTGTATGGTGAGATCTACGGATGCCGGGGATGATTCTTTTTGAAAAAACCGCCCGTTTTTATGCCTTCCTGTTTTGGTTAACAATCCAATCAGCATATATATTGTCCGATTTCATGATTATTCGATGCTGCATCAGGTAACCCTTCTTGAAGCACTCTTTCTGGGGCTGCTCCAGGGATTCACCGAATGGCTGGCCATATCAAGCTCGGGGCACCTCGTTGTCTTCCAGTCACTCCTGGGGATCACGGTCCCCCCGGATTTCGATATCGTCATCATGGCAGGGACGATTGCAGCGCTGGTCCTGTACTTCCGGGAAAAAATTTTCTCCCTTCTCACGGGTATCGTGGCAGGTGAAACAAAGCCGCCCTTACGTATGTCGCCCTGATGGTACTTTCCGGCATCCCCACCGGAATTATCGGGTTTGCGGGAAAACAGTTTTTTAAAGGTCTCTTTGGCCAGCCGTTTGTCGTGAGTCTCCTCATCATTGTCACCGGCATCTTCCTCTTCATCGCCTCGCGGCAGAAAGACCTGCATGCGGAAGTCGACGCAAAACGAGCCTTTGTTATTGGTATTGCCCCGGGCATAGCCGTAGCCCCGGGCATTTCACGGTCCGGGTCCACGATAGGGACCGCACTCCTGCTGGGGATAAAACCGAAGGAGGCGGCCGAATTTTCTTTTCTGATCGGGATTCCTGCCATGATTATTGCATCGGCACTGACCTTGATGGAAGGACCGGCCGGCCCTTCAGGGATCGGACCGCTGGTCGTTGCCGTTGTTGCTGCCTTCCTTGCCGGGTACGCCAGCATCGGGCTGTTCATGAAGGTCCTGCAGGAGAACCGGTTATATTATTTTGCCATATATTGTGTTATTGCCGGGACGGTCTTTGCGATCCTCACCCACCTGAGGGGATACTGATCTCTCACCGTCGATTGGACAAAGGGTAGACCGGCCGGGAAAGATTTGACCGTTGCAGGTACTCCCCGCGTATTGGAGAAGGGGAAAACTTTTTTTCCGATAAAATTCCTGCCCGTTCAGCTCCGGGTTGTTGCCCATTCAATCAGCATAAATATTGTCAGATTTCATCATTACCTGATGGTTCACGAGATAACGATCCTGGAGGCGCTCTTTCTGGGGCTGCTCCAGGGATTCACCGAGTGGCTTCCCATATCCAGTTCGGGGCACCTCGTCGTCTTTCAGGCACTTCTGGGGATCCCGGCTCCCGCGGATTTTGACATCGTCATCATGGCCGGGACGATCACGGCGCTGGTCCTCTATTTCCGAAAAAAAATATATTCGCTGCTCACCGGGGTTCTCGCCGGTGACCGGACAGCCATCAGGTATGTCGCATTGATCGTACTTTCCGGATTTCCCACCGCGGTTATCGGGTTTGATTTCAGGATTTTTTTCAAATCGCTGTTCAGCCAGCCCTTTATGGTCAGCCTTCTTATCATCGTGACGGGCCTGTTCCTCTTCGCTGCCTCGCGGAAAAAAGACAACCAGGGTGAGGTGAATACCACCAGTGCTCTCTTTATCGGTATTGCCCAGGGCATTGCCGTTGCTCCCGGTATTTCCCGGTCCGGGTCGACAATCGGGACCGCACTCCTGATGGGTGTTAAACCAAGGGAGGCCGCCGAATTCTCGTTCCTGATCGGCATACCCGCCATGATCATTGCATCCGGTCTGACCTTCATGGAAGGACCGGTATCCGGCATTGGATTACTGCCGCTCGTTGTTGCCGTTATCGCGGCATTTGTCGCAGGGTATGCCAGTATCGGGCTGTTCATGAAAGTCTTTGAACAAAACCGGTTACATTATTTTGCCGTCTATTGTGTTGTTGCCGGGAGCATCTTTGCGGTCCTCACCCACCTGAGGGGATACTGAAGGTATGGTCCGGCGGTGTGATACCCTGGTCGTGAGGGATATTCCGGATTGTTTTTCGTAAGTACACCCGCAGGGTGAATCAATCAACGGAAACGTTCCGTTGCCTGACGGGAATCTGTCAACTGTGTCACCTGAGCATGTCTCCGCCGTACGCCCGAACCCCGGCAACATACAAAACTCTCGATATTGAACAGGGTATCCCAGATCCAGATAATGATCACGGAAAGGGCCAGGACAAAGAGTGCAACCCCGATAAGACCGGCATAGAATTTCCTGGTTTTCTGTTGGATCCGCGGATCCGGGTCCAGCAACTGGTTCCGGTAAACCCGGTTGCAATACACCAAAAAGGCTACAACGCGATGGCAGTAAAAAATATCCATTCGGTAACCGAGGTAAGTTCGGCATGGACCGCATTCTGGAAATAGTCCGGGGAAACGTCGGATTCGAACCGTCCCCGCAGGAGATACAGTCAGTCTACCGGCCGGAGCCATATCATGTCCACAATCTTGTGGAGGAACATACCGGATGCAACGACAATGAACGAACAGGAGCGGTAATATTTCCATACGAGGAGGCGCCAGTAATAAAGAAGAGCAGGACAATGGGGAGGCTGGGGAAGAAGATTTTGCCGTTGTCAAGGCCCGAGCTGAAGATGATATGCCCGAGCGGCTTATCGACGACATCCGGGAGCACGCTCCCGAGTGCGCAGAAGATAATGATGGACCGTGAATGGAAGAATTCGTACAGAATAAACCCGATGATGAGGCCGATGATAAGGTGGCCAAGGAAGAGCATGTGCCAGTAGACTCTGTACCCCTCCATGAAAAGGATATGGGTGATTCTTTATTCAAAGAATATTTTTTTTCTCGTCATGCAACCCTCCGGTGCCCCGGATACTCTTTTTTTCCCGGAACGTTTCTCCATAACACGTCCTGATTTGAGAACGATATTGTCGACATGCCTGGAGAAAAGGAACGATGAAATTATGGCACAAAAATTATGCTATAGGCATGGGGTTGCCTGCTGGTGTGGGTAACAGGAGTGACTTTGTGTTGCGTACGTATGGTGGGATACGGACCGGTAGTTTCGCAATTGCTCCAGAATATTTTTACCCTGCTTATACCTGAATTATTATTGGAAAGGGTAATGACCAGATCCTGAAAAAAAGTTTAAGTATTATTTAAGGATCGGCTGAAATACTCTGACACTATGATTATCCCTGGATATATTTCATATTCCCGTGTGCACAGAACATAATAATCGACCCGGTGCGGAATACTCAGATAAGAAATGAACCCGTTGATGAAGCTGTTTTCCCGATACCTATTCCCAGCGCATTCAGATACTGGAATTGAAAAGGACGTCCAGTTCAGGATAGAATTAACGCAAGCGACTCAATTAGCTCAGTTAAAGTGATGCCTTGCGCCGGTGCATGGCATGTATTTATTGCCTATACTATTATATAGTTTCACGTCCGATGGATTGACCGACATATAATTCTATATGTTGCGGAGTGAAAAAAAATGCGAATGAATCAAAAAATTATGTTAGTGGCATGTGTTTGCCTGCTGTTGCTCGTGAGCGTAGCATCGGCATGCTCTATCAGTCTTGTCAAAAAGACTAACGGTGTGGATACAGAATGCACAAAAGATTCATGCAGTCTGAGCATCCCCGCCGGGACACCCATCACTTGGACCTATGATGTTAAAAATACAGGCGACATTAAGGTGACCAATGTAGCAGTCACTGACGATAAGATCGGTTCAGTGAGCTGCCCGCAAACAACCCTTAATATTGGAGAGTCGATGCAATGTTCGGCAACTGGTATCGCAGCCGTTGGGCTCTACAAGAACGAAGGTAAGGCCACCGCCCACTGGGCCTTCAACAAATATACCTATGGGGACGTGTCTGCCAAGGACAAATCGTGCTACATGGGCACTGCAACCCCTAAAATCGCCATTGACAAGGTACTGACCAACGGCTTGGAAGGAACAACCATTGCCGCCGGAACTTCCCTAACCTGGGACTATACGGTCACGAACACCGGCAACGTCCCGCTGACGGGTGTCGGTGTCACGGATAACAAGGGCGTTGTAGTGACCTGCCCGAAGACAACACTTGCCGCTGGAGAATCAATGGTATGTACCGGCACCGGTGTTGCAGGTGCAGCAGCCTACACGAACACCGGCACAGCAACGGGCAACTACGGGAGCAACCCCGTGACGACGGTTACGGCCTCTGACGATTCAAGCTACACCGGCACCGCAAACGGCGGCTCGAGCGGAAGTGCCGTCCCTGAATTCCCCTCAATGGCACTCCCAGCAGCATTCATTGTTGGACTCCTCGGTGTTGTCCTCTATATCAAAGGCACCAAAGTCGAATAATCTTTTTTTTTAAGCCGAACACACAGCAGCTCGGCCATATTTTTATACGATACCGTTTCCCCGGCTTTTCTATCCTTCTGTTGACGGTTCTTTGAAGGAGTAATCCGATCTGAATCGATCCATAGCGTTTGATAAAACGGGAACGACCTTAACAGGAAATACCTATAGGTCTCCCCGGTTCCGGCTCAGTTTTTTCCGTTCTCCGCTTTCTTGTTAACCTGAGGTGCGGAAATGATCCGGAATTTCCTTTTTTGTTTCCTTCGTTCGCTCGTAATTCCGGCTCCTGGCGGGTCCGGGCACCGTGGACACCATCTTCAAGAGTTCCGGGATCTTTTTTTCTATACAATTCTCTAATACTACTTTCCGGAAAAACTGGAAATTGTGTATCCATGGTATCCAACTTTTCTGAAAAAGAATTCCTGAATGATACTGACCTGACCTTGTCGAAGGGCATCCGGCAATTAAAAAACAATACCGGGTATCAAAGAAATACCCGTGGTATTTTTCTTATTCTCATGATTCATCATGACCCGGATTAACGATGCTATTTTTGTGCCCGCCCCGCTTCACGTTCCGCAAGCGATTATTCACAATGCCGTCATGGAGAGCCATTGCTTTTTCATTACCCCGGATTCTCAAACCTTCCTTCCCCGGATTTCCAGCATTTTATCTTCTTTCGTTGTATTCTGCCCGGAATACTTCATCATCCAACCCTCAATCCGGCCCCGTTACAGCCCCGGTTTACCTCTCCGGACACCTTTTTTCTGCAATTACCTGCAAAAAACCGTACACTTTTACACAATTTTCTCAAATAAGCGATTTCCATGGGATTCAGGACAAACGGGTGAATATCCTTCGAGTTATAAAACGCTAATGTACGCTATTGGAAGGCAAAACTCATAGGGCCTGGGGGGTAACACGGTCAAATGGAAAGGAACACTATTGTTGACCTTTTAAAGGGACATCACCGGATCACTCTCCTGGTTCGGAAAGGAGATCCAAAAGATACCCCCCGATTTCCCCAATCCTGGCCCCGTTTTCCCCTACCGGGTATCTTTTTGGCACTAATTCGCGAAAAGCGTGCACTAATGTTTCGGGAATCCCTCGATTCTCTGCCCATTTGGCAGTCGGGGGCTATATCGGAGCTGAAAATGGCCGCTAATAGCACCTAATGGGAGGCGAAACACATAGGGGCCAGGGGGGTTAGCATGGTCAAATGGAAAGGAACATCGTTGTTGGCCTTTTATCGGGGCATCACCGGATCCAGAAAGGCGATCAAAAAGATACCCCCCGATTTCCCCAATCCTGGCCCGGTTTGCCTGTACCGGGTATCTTTTTGGCACTCATTCGCGAAAAATGTGCACTAATGTTTGGGGATTCCCTCGATTCTCTGCTCATTCGGCAGTCCGGGGCTATATCGGAGCTGAAAACGGCCGCTAATAGCATCTATTGGGAGGCAAAACTCGCTGTCATTTAATAGTGAGTAGCGGGTAGGAGAAAAACCCTGTCACGGGCAAGCAGACTATACCGGTTGGCGTCTGACCATGATGCAGAGAACGCGTCTTTTTCCGTCAGTCCTTATTTGTTCAACCAGGTAAGTCCTGTGCCGTCAAATTATCTTTCTCAATCATTTTCTTCTCCTCTCCATGAAAACAGACCCGACGTCACGTTACCCCCTCACACAGCACAGGATGGGGTACCCCCCCTGCCTGCACACCCCATTCCCTTGCTTCCTTTAAAACCAACGTCGGAGAACTGATATTTTCAGCGAGTGCCGAACAGGGGGAACCTCATCTTACTTCTTATCGATGACCCCCTCCCCCCTTGTTGGAGTAAACGGTATACCCCCGCATACCCCACCCTCAGCTGGTAAAGGTGACCCACCCCCCATTCCAATTTCCATTTTCCGACGGAAAGTTCGCTATCCAAACCATCCGTTTCCTGTGCAAAGGAGGGGATCCCCCCAGATTCAGATTGATCAGACTGTACCGAATATTTACAGAATATACCAGATTATAACACCATGGAAGAACCCTTTAATTCGCCCGATTCCAATCATGAAATTATGCGGCAAGTGATCACAGCATTGGGATTTTCTCTCATCGTCTTGATTTTGATCGCTGGATGTACTACTACACGAAATGCAACTTGTAATCTGTCATCGACAGATCCGATCAAATTCCAAAAATTTTTGCCCAATATTCCCGGGTATGAACGAGAGTTTGGACAAAATATTTCTGTGGGAAACAACTATAGGAAGGATTCACCTGGCTGGCTTAATGGTATAGAAGACCATTACAAAATTTCTGGTCAAAATACTCAAAACACCGTGTCTGTTAGTTTTTATGATTTGGGACCATGTGCAAATGAATCAACAGGAGTATTTGCACGGTTAAATAATTATCACTTCGGTATATACCTTGACACCATAGAGAGCAGAGTCACGTTCCATGGTTATCCGGCAATCCATGTAATTCGCACGATATTTCCATCGGAATTCATTCGAAGTGATTCTTATAGTATTGGCATCAGCAACCGGCTTTATGTTGTTATTTCCCGCTATACTTCCTCTGACAAAAGAATTCTAATATCTGAAGCAGAGGCGGATATTGAAAAATTTGCGAATGCTATTGATTTCAACGGCCTTGCCTCAACGGTATAACCTCTACCTTTTTCCAATGAAGAAAAAAACACAGTCACGCACAGAAAAAACATTTATTTGGTACTATTTCCGGATCAATAATCCTCTTCAAGATTAGTGTTCAGAGTCTCAGCAAACCCACGGTGAAAGATGCAAGTAACAATGTCTTTAGTATCACACGCCCCTAAATCTCCTTTTTTTATTCCATCGAAGTAACATTTCACGGAATTTCATCTTCCATCCTCCCGAATTCACGTCTCACGTAAGAAAGAAAAAACGATCCGGCAAATAAAGGCTTGAACCTGTCCCTGATTTTTGACATTATTCCAACGCATACTAGAGGAGATGATAGATACCACAGTCCGGGATGTCATATGCAACCAACTACTTCCAATGACCTGTTGTGCTGTTCCGATTCCTGAGGGAGTGATTACCCGCTTTGAATACCCTGCAATAACTCATGACCCGAACTCAAATGAAATTATCTGACGTAGCTTATTTCTCTCTCTCTCCTTGAAAGTGTAATTGAAATTTTGAAAAAAAACAATAATTTAAGCTCCGATTAAAATCGTAAAACTTATCTATTATTAAATAACTAAAAATTATCGTGGTGACCTGATTGGTATAACCTCAGGCATCTGGTTAAAATAAATAGGGTAATTTTCAAAATTAATTTTAGAGAATATTAATGGGATGAAAAAGATGGGAAACGAAGACGAAAATTGTATTCATTCGTCCGGTTTTCTCGTAGATTTTTTATTGTGGTGATCCAGTGAAAGATTCAAAATTTACCATATATATCCTGCTAGTCACGTTTCTCATGGTTGCACTGGTGTTTCCGGTCAGCGCAGCTGATACGAGTTTACGGGCACGGTCAGTATATAACGGCAACCAGATTGATGAGCATGAGATAGGTCCCGGTCTTCCTCCGCCGGTATGGCAGACAAATGCCAACGTTCCGGATGTATCCATAACCTCCCAGCAGGGAATCAGCGCCGATGTCCCGGCCCTTGACTGGTCGTATGGTTGTTCGGCAACATCTGCTGCCATGGATTTCGGGTACTTTGACCGGACCGCGTATCCGAATATGTATACCGGTCCGACCAATGGCGGGGTATTCCCGCTCACCAACGCAGTCTGGGGTACCGGGGAAAACCCGTTGAGCGCATCCCATAAAGGGATCGATGGCCGCACCGTGAAGGGACATGTCGATGATTACTATAGTGCATATGGTTCTTCTATCGATCCCTATTATGGTTCCTGGACTGAACATTCTCCGAAGGACTCGCTGGGAGATTTCATGGGGACCAGCCAGTACTACCACTGGCAGAATGTAGACGGTGGAACAACCTTTTTCTTTGCTACAAATGGTGCACCCCTGAGTGACTATACGGGATCGGAAAGTGCAACTCCCGCAAAAAGAGACGGGACGCACGGGATGAAGTTGTTTGCCGAGTCCCGCGGTTATTCGGTTACATCGGACTATAACCAGTATATTTACGGATATAACGGGAACACCCAGGGGTTCACGTATACTCAGTACAAAGCGGAAATCGATGCCGGCTATCCGGTCCTGATCCAGCTGAGCGGTCATACCATGCTTGGGGTGGGATATAGCGGGACAAACCAGATTATTGTCCACGATACCTGGGATTACGCCGACCATACCATGACGTGGGGAGGTACGTATGGCGGTATGCAGCATTTCGGGGTGACGGTATTCCACCTTGCTCCATCCGGTACACCATCCCCGGCCTCGATCACGGTTACCGCCCCGAATGGCGGGGAGACCTGGCAACGGGGCACCACCCAGACGGTCAGCTGGAGTTATACGGGCAGTCCCGGGTCAGCCGTGAAGATAGTCCTTCTGAAGGCGGGTGTTGAAGTTGGCACGATCATTGCTAGTACGTCAATCGGGAGCAGCGGAACCGGTTCCTACAGCTGGCCAATAGCATCGTCCGGGACAACCGGCAGTGATTTTGCGGTCAGCGTCCAGAGCATCAGCCAGCCCACGGTCAAAGACACCAGCAACAATTATTTCAATATCATCGCAACACCCCCTGCGACCGCTATCACGGTTACCGCCCCGAACGGCGGGGAGACATGGCAGCGGGGCACCACCCAGACGGTCAGCTGGAGTTATACGGGCAGTCCCGGGTCGGCCGTGAAGATAGTCCTTCTGAAGGCGGGTGTTGAAGTTGGCACGATCATTGCTAGTACGTCAATCGGGAGCAGCGGAACCGGTTCCTACAGCTGGCCGATAGCATCGTCCGGGACAACCGGCAGTGATTACAAGGTCAGTGTCCAGAGCATCAGCCAGCCCACGGTCAATGATACGAGCACTAGTTACTTCACTATCAACGCGGCACCCCCTGCGACCGCTATCACGGTTACCGCCCCGAACGGCGGGGAGACATGGCAGCGGGGCACCACTAAGACGATCAGTTGGAGTTACACGGGCAGCCCCGGCTCGACCGTGAAGATAGTTCTTCTGAAGGCGGGCGTCGAAGTTGGGACGATCATTGCTAGTACATCAATCGGGAGCAGCGGAACCGGTTCCTACAGCTGGCCGATAGCATCGTCCGGGACAACCGGCAGTGATTACAAGGTCAGTGTCCAGAGCATCAGCCTGCCTACGGTCAATGATACGAGCACTAGTTACTTCACTATCAACGCGGCAGAAGCAACGTCTCCGGCCTCGATCACGATTACCGCCCCGAACGGTGGAGAGACATGGAAACGGGGAACTACCCAGACGATCAGGTGGAGTTATACGGGCAGTCCCGGCTCGACCGTGAAGATAGTTCTTCTGAAGGCGGGCGTCGAAGTTGGGACGATCATTGCTAGTACATCAACCGGCAGCAGCGGAACCGGTTCCTACAGCTGGCCGATAGCATCGACCGGGACAACCGGCAGTGATTACAAGGTCAGTGTCCAGAGCATCAGCCTGCCCACGGTCAAAGACACCAGCAATAGTAATTTCAATTTGACCATCTGATCTACTTTTTTTGACGCTGCGGGCATTTCTTCCAGCATTTACACCCGTCATCCCGGATTTTATATGATTCCTGCCCTTTGGGATAGACCGGGTCTACCCGGTATCCTTTCCCTACCCGTAGAACCGATTTAACCGGGGGATTGATCATGTGGGGGGAAGAGGTGAACATAAAACTCAGGTTGAGATCAACAAGGCTGGACTGACGGCATTACTACAAGCGCTGATACATGAAGAAGACCTTGAATATTCCTTGATTCGGTAGAGAAGATACCAGGAACAAGGATTCAGTCCATCTGACAATACAAAATATCTTCTTGGTATTTTCAACAAATATTTTCCGGATAACCCGAAACGGTTGTAGCGCAGGATAACGGTCAGAGAATGGGGGGACTATCTCCATATTCGTTAAAATATTAGGTATTTATGGAGGTATTTCAAAAACGATAATCATCACGATATCATAAGGTCATCTTCCGTTGCTATTGAAATTACCATAATCTTAAGGTTTTTTTGGCATTTAATGTTCGAATAGTGTCGCACACAGGGTCCACGAACTCTGACAGACCGGAAACCTTTCCCCAGGAATGAGATCCCTGGATAAAAGGTAGCACGGAAAGGTTGTGAAACGATTTAAGAAAAATTAATAAAAAAAAGTATTCAGTCCTCTTTTGTGCTCTTGACGAAGAGGATAGATCCGATTAAGCCGACGACTAAAGCTGCCGGGAGGGCCATGGTCGGGAATTCGGGGATTGTCGGCGGCTTCACGATGTCACTGCGGCCGTTCAGGGTATAAATATCCCCAAATCCACTTCCCTGGAAATTTATATTAATCTGGATGTTATTCCAGCCGGTTGCTGAAACAGGTCCTGAAACAAATCCTTCATTGAAGGGTCCCCAGGTGCTTGACTGGGATTTTGGTAGGAAGGTTATCCCTGGTCCTCCAAGATCGAGCCCGATGTTCTTTCGGACAGATCCATCGAAAACCGTTGTTACCTGCATTTCGGTTATCCCGTCAGAATCAACCGGAATTCCCACCGGAGGCGCAACAGAAGTGACGGTAACACCGTTAGAGCCGCCATCAGTTGCACTCAGTGACATGGAACTATGGACCTGGTTAGGACCGGCAATTACGGGATTAATTGGCGTATTAAAGGTGAACGAGAAGGTACTTGGAGCCCCGCTATCAATGATAGCTAGGCCGTAACTGACTTGCGGATCTTCTTTGGTATTAACAATAACATTCTGGATGGTATAATCGGGGGTTATGATAGGTTGGCTGAGCTCATAGGTCTGCTGAACATTATCCCCTGAGCCTTCTTGAGAAATCGCCAGGTTACCTAAATCTACCGGGACGCCATTCACCTTTAGTGTGGCAGCCGGAACATCGGCAACGACCGTACCAATAAGGCACATTACAACTAACGCTGCAATTATCCATATTTTTTTCATGTCGTATATTCCTCCCAAATGATAAATCTATATATGCACTCAGTATTATAATACTATCTTCGCAAGGCACCGGTGCATTGCATAGGCATCCATTCCATTCATAATATATTCATACAATTTTAAAAAGTGATATATCCTAACGATAAGGGGAGATAATTCAACTTTCAGGTTCCATGTTCTCATCCCTGACTAATATACCATTCCTGAAATATTTGAGAAAAAAATGAAAGTTCTTCATAGCGTGATGGAATTTTGGTGAGAATTCCCTACCTTTCTGTCCCTGAATACCATTGTTCGATACAATGTCCTGATTAAAGATGCCGGAAAAGGAAACCCCCTATGATCTCCTGCACGCATCCCGGAATTCACCGTTGATGAATAAAAAAAGTCATATGACCAGAACTCTATTCAGGGATAATGCGAGTGATGCGATTCGAACGCGTTAACCTCTGTGATATTTTCTATTCAGCTGATTAATGATATATCTGATTTTTTCAAACGTTATTATCACCATCCAATGTTTTTTCGGATATTCTTAGTATTTATTACTTATGGTGCCGTTCAAATTCGCATTGTAGCAGCAACATGCAGAGACCAACTATTATGCGCATACATATATATACAATAATTGTATATTGTATCATTCTGGATGATAGAACGTGGATCTATCACTGTAACAGAATGAAGGAGACTGATCATGAATGCAAAAATAAAGAATTTCACCAGCAGATTACTGGTGATTGTGGTCTGTGTAATAGCACTGGCCCTGGTTCTGCCAGCTCCGGTAAGTGCCATTCTCCAGATCGATATATTCGTAGAGGACTCAGTGAATACCGGCATTAACTACCACCATGTGATTGTAGACGGCGGGGTGGGTGACACCGATAGTGTTGTGAACAATCAGATTAATCTTGGAAATAATTTCCAGCCTATTCCTAACTTTATTGTCCAGGGTTCCTTCCATACTTCGAAACCCGGGGGGTTGAACCTCATCACCAGCGGCTCATCGTCCGTGAACAACAACAGAAATACTCCAACTCACGCTCGCGTTGCGGTCAGCGACACGGACTTCAAGCCACCGGCCAAGGTCGCTGAGGTCACCGGCAGTGGTACGTTCACCGTTGCATCGGGCTCCGCAATCCATCTGCAGTATTATGATGATCCGGCGAATGTTCAGGGAGCGAATAGCCTGGTTGGCGTGCTGACTCCCGGAGATAAGATCGCAACGTTCGACTACACGGCAACCAAGAGTCAGGATTCGTTCAGTTATAACCAGGACAACATCGCCGTATCCGATCTCGACCCGTATTCGATGACCTTGTATTTTGATTTCACCCTTACTCCCGGCGGTCAGATAACCTCCCGCGGTCAGTCAATGATCAAACCCATAGCTCCCGTTCCCGAATTCCCGTCAGCTGCTTTGCCAGCCGCAATGGTTATAGGTCTTCTTGGAGTCGCGCTGTTTGTTCAGAGAACGAAGGAATAATACCTTTTTTTCAATTATTCACCAAGTGAGTTACCCGGTCTCAAAATTACCACTCATTAAATCGCAAAAGATAGTAGTGACATCTTCTTTGATATGCGGTTCCGATATAGCCTGATCTTATAATTATAATTTTAACGCAAATAAAAAAATTTAAAAAAATGACAGAAAACAAAATCATATGTTGATAGCATTTTGAAAATCATAGTTTTGTCACATCATGGTCGGTTTGTAATCTGACAGGTCCGGCAATTTTTCTTTGATCAGGATAAAATAGTGATTTTTTGCAGATAACCATGACTCGAAACAAAAATGCGAGGGATGCGATTCGAACGCATGAACCTCTGCAGGAATGGATCTTAAGTCCATCGGAGTTGGCCGGGCTTTCCTATCCTCGCCCAGATACTAAAATTGCGTGGTGGCATGGTATGACCGGCAAATCTGCCTGCACAGCCATCCTGACGTTCTGAATTTTCCATTCCCGAAAAAATGATACATGGCCGTAGTCTGAATACCCTGAACAAATATTCCACTTTGGTCTTAGTCATCAGGGGAATATGCCCGCAGGGTGCGTTGGTTAAAAAAAATTGAAGAAATAATAAATTCTTATTAATTCTGTTTGGTGCTCTTGATGAAGAGGATGGCGCCAAGAATTCCGACGATTAATGCTACCGGGAGTGCCACTGAGGGAAATTCAGGGGATGGAGTGACCTGTTGCTGTTCAACGTCGATATTATCCAATGCCACGCCTACACACAGGTTATCGTTTTCTGAAACATCCTGGAATTTAAGGGTCGTAGGATTGGTTGAGGCCTGGAAACTGGGGATATCCGTTACCGTGGTCCATCCCATATCAGAAGGATAGGATCTTCCAGCGGTATCGAAGGAACGAATTATTGGTGCGTCATTTCCCCAGATAACAGCAACTTTTCTAACGGTATTTGTTTGTGGATATGGGTTACCGGCCAAGGCAAAAGTGAGTTTATAGGAATCACCCGGTGTTGTGGCTATGTCCTGGCTGAGGGTTGCGCGAGCGCACCCTGACAGGTCGATTGATTGGGCCCCCCCTCCTGTTGGCGGATTCCAGAGTGTACTGATCAGGTCAATATTTCCTGGAGATATACTCCAGCCTGTCAGACCAGTATTCATATTGGGGGTAAATGGATCAATTGCCGTGGGGGTTTCAAATCCCCCGTTTGTTACAAGATTTGCCGCCGTTACCATTCCGACACTCGCGAGGAGTGCCAGAGTAATTATTCCCCTAATCAAGAACCTGTTCATGCCAGATCACCTTTACGTAGCAAAGTGAATATCCATTCAAATATATTAATCTGTTGTCGAAATGCATTTTTCAATGCGTTGTTTTTGATGCATTGTATTGGCATCGGACTGCAATTTGATAAATTAGTACGGTATTCCCAATTCATTGACATAACCACATGATTCATTGATGTAATTCAAGGGTCAGATCGATTTTCAGGACAGGAAAAATTCAACAGCCTGTTCGGATGTAATATTCATAAAGAGCTGCAGGGGTTGGTGCAAAGCATCGGAATCGCGGAGCTCATGAAAATTGTCCGATTACCCTGAAAATAGAAATTTTCCAATGCGAGGGATGCGATTCGAACGCATGAACTCCTACGAGATTAGGCCCTCAACCTAACGCCTTTAATTTATCGCTTAATTTCTATTCCATCTTCATTCCTTCGTAAAAAGCCGGGCGTCCAAGGGGGATTATATCGCATGAGAAAAGAATCGCCGACCGGCTCAATTGCGGCCTTATTAAGCACTTCAAGCAGCCGCTTCTCTGCTGTCTCTACTTCATCCTGCCGGGCATATCCTTTGAAACGGAAGACTGCTACTTCTCGGATGGGCAGCGTTGTGATCCGTACATGGCTGTCCAGCGGATCAGGAATATCATCACGGCGTTTTCCTGGAGGCATTACGAATGACATTGATTTCGCATCGGAAACAACCGGCGCCGTCATCGCGATCTTGCTGGAGGTTATCACCGGCGAGGTCATCGACATCTTGTGCTGTGTGTGGTTGCTGCCGGTGATGAACGCGAAGAGCAGGTTAAAGCCCGAATCATTCCCATCACTATCGGCGGTTGCAAGTACTAATTCCGGGTATTTCCGGATTTCAATGTCTCCTACCCTGCCAGTGATCTCATAGGGTACTGTATCTGTCATTGTTTAGGTCATCTCCTCTATGGGGCTATATCTCACCGGACGAAGAAGGATGTTTTGTTTGGGAAATCTTTCATTTTTTAAATAAAAGTCGAAGATAATTGTGCAATCGGTCCGCCAGAAAATGCTACGATATATATTTTTTAATACATGCACGGTCCTGTTGGGGTTAATGCGCCTGTATATTCCCTTGATGTCTATGGTCGTATTTATCCTGTTTCTGGCTCTTCCTGCAGCTGCCCATGTTCCGGTGTTGTCAGGAGATCACAATACACTGGCCATGGCCATGCAGATCAAAGACCCGGAAATAACCTATGCGATCTATGGCACACTTCATGAGACAGGTCAGGCCGATTATTATATAGTATCCTTTAAAAAAGGCAATACCCTTAACTTCATGGTCGCTACTCCGTTACAAGGGAGCTTTGCCCCATGGCTCATGATTGCAGGTCCCGGCCTTTCCCCGCAGGGTATGGTCCCCCCAGGTATTATAATACCTACCGGGGATCAGGCTGTCGTTGTCGCAGGAGCACGTCCATTAAGTGCGGATTACGAACCATTCTCACCAATGTCCACGTACCAGACGGCAATGTATACGGCAACGGCCCCCACTGATCGTACCTATGTCATTGCGGTCTACACGCCCGATAATGGAGGCCCATACTCGCTCGCGACAGGGACACTCGAGACGTTCACCGCTCCTGAATGGATCTTGGTACCTTTAGACATGGTTGGGGTTCGCATCTGGCAGGGACAGCCCCCGCTATTGATATTCGGGCCATTCCTAGGAGTGCTGGTAATCGGTGCGGGATTACTTTTCATGCGGCCGGGACTGAAGCGAATGACCCTTGCGGTCTGGTTGGGGTTCTTTGCAGGTCTGTTATACGTGGGCAGTGGTGCTGCAACCCTTATCCAAACTGGAATTGCCCTCCAAATGGCATCGGCAGGTCTTGCCGTATTGGTCACCTTGGTTTTTGCCGCGATTGCGCTTTGTGCGGGGGCAGCTGCGATTACCGCCTCAGTCCGGTCTTCTGAGCCAATACCATGGAAATTTCGAGTTTTGATGGCGGGGATCGGGATAATCGGACTTGCAGCATGGGCAGGACTGATCATCGGGCCGGTGTTTGCTTTTGCTGCAGCGCTGATCCCGGACCGTAACAGGTGAGGCAGGACATTCCCTCCTTTGGTTGAACCTGCACTCACTTCTTTAATATGTAGTCACCGTGAGGATGTCGAACATAACCCCAATGGCATCGACCAACGCCTTGAAAAACGATGTGGGATGGGATTCGAACCCAAGGACTCCACGAGATTAGGGCCTCAACCTAACGCCTTTGACCCGGCTTGGCTACCCTCGCCCTTTTCTGAAGAGAGGCACAATAAAGCGTAGAAACCTTGTCCAAGTCCCTCAATCTTCTCGAAAATAGCACACTATTTTCTTTTGATTCGTCTGAAGTATTTTTTGGTTGGATTTGGTTGTAAATGGATGCCCCTCCTAATACTTCAGTATAAGTAATGAAATCCGTAATATGAGTTCTTTAGCTTATACCAATTTACTCATTTAAATTCGAGCGCGTCAGCAGTATCTTCAGAAATGACACGAGATGAATACGAGGTATATAGGTATCAGTGCTTTTGGAAACCATTATTATCATATTACAATTCTGAAAAATCCCAGTCATAATACTGGACTGTCCTATCTTCATGTCCCATCCCCTCTTTGACTCAGGATTTCAGCGAAAAGTAATTTGTATTAATTTTTTGCTCCCTGATTATCATGATACCATTGATAACAGCAGAAGTTCACTTCACATCTCATCAAGAAAAATAAGATATAGCGATTAACCAGCCCCGGTCAGACCGACTACGATCATGATAATACCGAGTACAAAAACGAGATATGCAATATTAATCCGTTTAATTACTCTGAGCAGGCCATCAAGGGTGAGATAGCCAACGATGAGACTGGTGAGGAGCAGAATGATCCCATCAGAGGCGGGTAGTCCCCGCATTCCGGAGCTACCATAGTTAAGGAGGATCTCCGCAAGGATGACGGTAGGAATACTCAGCAGGAAACTCAGGTAAAAACTGCTTCCGCTGTTGAACCCCTGCCAGATCAGACCGGTGGTACTTGTACCCGACCGGGAGACTCCGGGTAGCGTACTCAAGCCCTGGAGCATACCTGTGAGTATGCCGTCTTTCCAGTTGACATCCTGTACTTCCCGGATATTTCCCCCTTTATGGGAGAGTAGCAGGAACCCGGTCATGATCAGTCCTCCACCCATAAGGGCATAGAGGATGCCGGCATCGAGCGTCGGGAAAAAATATTTCTCCGCAAGAAGGAGAGGGATTCCAACAACCCCCGTAAACAGGAGAGCAGTGAAAAGGAATCCGGCTTTCCCGTCAGCATGCTTCCGAATGTCCCAGGGACGTCCCATCAGTTCTGAAACGATGGCCGTTATCTCTTTTCTGAAATAGATTGTGGCAGCGATCACGGTGCCGAGATGGACATATAACAGGATTGGGATGATCAGGGACGGGTCGCCCTGGAAAATTTTCAGGTAGACAAATGTCACCTGGGTTTTTGAACTGACGGGGACCCATTCCGTGATCCCCTGCACCAGTCCAAGGATGAGAAGCTGGAAGAAACTCATTATATCATTATAGCTGGTCGATCAGGTTAATACTATAACTTTCGTTCATTATTGTATCAATAATGTCCGGCGGGAATGAACATACGGTGTAAGAAATATCATCCCTGCTATGAAGGCATCGCAGTAGGTTTTAGGAATTCAACGATTTTTCTCATGCTATGTTCACTATGGATTGTGGAACAAAGTCAGAATTTGTTATTCTAAATTTTTTCAGAATCTGGAATCCCATTAGTAGTTCCACGTTCAATTTCCTGCCAGCCCCGGAACTATTCTGGAACTAAGTAGTGTCTATTGGTGTTTGCTCTTCATTGACCGAAGAATTCCATTAATACATAGATTTTTTTGCAGCTAGGAATGAATAGCTGAAGATTGACATAACATTGTTCTCTTGAGAGTACTTTTTCATTTGGACGACCGGATTCGTTACGATAGTTTCGGATCAGCGAGGTAATCATGTCAAAATTGACATCAAGATCGTCTTTCAGTTGTTCTGGCAAATCCTGTTTCTTTTCAGTGAGTTTTTGTTTAAACCGGGTAAATTTTTTAAGCATGGTCGGTTGTGTTAACACCGTATGAAAATGCCAGGAATATTTGTCATTTTTACCTATACTATCATAGAGGGTATTGAGGGAATATTCTAATGCAATACCCAGCATTGCAGTTGAAGAGAGCCGACACCCTGAGGTAAATGCCTGCATTGCTTCTTTTACATACAACAAAGTGAGATCTTCAATACCGGGAATGTTCTCCATGATATTGCTTTCATAACTCGTAAGGTCATGAAAAAAATAGAAATTCTCGTTATCCAGCATTTTCTTACCAAAATTCGAAACATGGTAAAAAGGATACGCCACATTCGGGTCGGCACGATTTCCCAGAGTAATGATGTTCTGCCTGAACAGATCCCAAAAAATTTCCTGGAACAGATCGTTATCATTATGAGAAAGATGTGCTCCCTGGTGCTTCAGATCCTGTGGCGTTCCATCCCCCTTTTGTAAAACTTCGGCAACTCCGGTTCGCAGATGCTGATATTGTTCGGATTTATATGTCGATTTCTCCTTTCCTGCGAGGATATCAATCACAGCTTTCCGAATTTCCTCGTACGAATGGTCCATACAAGTAATCTGGTCATATGATCTCTTAAAGCGAAGTACAATCGATAAATATCAAAATCTCAGAAATTTGAGCAAAAGAAAAAAAGGGTTAGATGATGAGCATCACGACGAGCATCACACCGGTCACGAGTGTCAGGATGATCGCGACCGGGGCCACCTTCCGGACGACCTCGCCCTCAATACCGATCTTATCAATGACTGCCGCCGCATTAACGATCTTCGCAACGGCAACTCCGGAAGCGATACCACCCGCAACAGCGTGTGCTGCATAGACGTTGATGAAGTTCAGGTTCAGGACATCGGTGGACTTCTTGAGGATGCCATAGAACATGACGTTCGAAGAAGATTCGGAACCCGAGATGAACGACCCGAAGAGACCCAGCGATGGGCTGAACAAGGGGAATGCCACGCCGAAGAAGAGGGCAAGTGACAACCCGATTACCACGTTCATGTTGAAACCATTGGCCCCAGGGGCAAAGCCCAATGTCCCGTTGATCACCGACTGGCCGGACCAGTCCATCACATAGGCAATCGCAAAGAATACCATCGCGGCAAGGGTCGGGCACCATGCCCTCTGCAACCAGATGGTGAGAATGTTCTTTGCTTCTTTGCGGGTCCGGATCAGGACCGGTGCTGCAATGATCGTACTGATAATCACCCAGAAGTAAGCCTGGTTCAGGAGTTTTAAGTCAACGATTTTGTTGGCAACAACGTGGATCTTCTGGACTGGCCCAAGGAAGTTGTAAAGGCCGGTCTGGATCACCGGGATGCTGATGATGATGACAAAGGTGACGAGCAGGATCCAGGGGAATGTTGCCTTCCAGAGCGGCATTGCATTTTTGTCAATCCCGGACGCCGCAGGGGTGGGGGCATTAAGCGGTTTTCCCCGTATTGCCCTCAGGAGGAAAAGCACCGCGATTGTCACGAGACCCGAGAAGACCCCGACAAGCCCGATCGCGGAACCTGACAGGAGGTTGACAAAGAGGATCGCGGAGAAACCAAGCGTGAAGCCGGCGACCAGAGCAGTGGAAAAACCTTTCTTGACGCCGTCATATCCGTCCGCAACCCAGAGCATGCCCAGAGCAATCCCGGTCGAAACTACCGGAAGGAAGAGGGCCACCGTACTCCCGAGGAGCTTTGCGTCGATGCCGAAAGCCGCCGCGGGGATCGTGATCGGGACTGCGAGGAGCGAGAACGAGGTGAGCGGATCGTAGCCGAGACAGGGCAGGGCGACCGCCGCGAGAGGGGAGAACCCGAGTGCCAGCATGATGGGCGGCAGCATCGTGACCGGAGTTGCTCCGATTGAGACGAGGAACGATCCGAATCCGACGTTCAGAATCATGATCTGTTCGTAGCGTTCGGCAGCGATGGACTTGATGTACGCGGTGATCCGGGTAATTGCACCGGTCACGTCCATCATCGTCACCTGCAGGATGGTGAAGAGCACCATCAGCGAAATGCCGAACGACGAGAGAACGCCGTTCCACGATGCGTAGAGCGCAATATCGGGCGAAGTCTGGAAGAACACGATCGCCATGATGACGGTCAGGAGCCAGCCGACAATGCCCATCGTCATCCCCGATTGTTTCAGGAAGACCAGCCCGATGAAGATCAGGAGAATGGGCAGGATTGCAAGAATGAACTGAACAATGAGATCCACTTTGATCTACCCTCCCGGGTATCTTAAAAAATCTGCCTGTTTATTGTATAACGTTACCGTTTTGATTTTCGATATAATCGGTATGAAAGTTCAAGACATCAATCTGGGGAACGCATATCGAAGAGGCTAGGCAGAGTACTTCGACCGAGATTTTTCAGAATTGTGATAACAAATTGATGATTTCCAAAAAGTGCAGGTTATGCATGGCCCGAAAAAATAATGCGAGGGATGCGATTCGAACGCATGAACCTCTGCAGGAATGGATCTTAAGTCCATCGGAGTTGGCCGGGCTTTCCTACCCTCGCTTGAACATACCCTGAGTTTGCGCTCTGATGCTTTGAATCCGTCAGAACAGGCCGGGGGAGCTATCACAACGCTTTCAACTATTAACCGTACAACTAAAAAAAAAGATTGCATCGGGTTTCAGAAAAAAAAGGAGTGGGTGGCATATCCCGTATCTGTGATAGCAGATCTTTCCCTGTCCCAAAAAGATACGTTAAATTAGAAAGCAGGGGTATTGATTGTGGACAATTGAGAGAATGATGAGTTACTCATGAGCACGCTGAAACTTTCCGGATGGGTCGAGATCGACGGACAACGACTCTCCCCGCAGGAGGTTGAATCAATCCTGAATAACCGTCCGGAGGAGATCCTCAGGTTCGGGGGGGAGTTCTTCATTGCCGGGAGCGGGTGCCGTGCACGGGACTATTTCGGGATCATGCCGGGCAACTGCCCGAAAGGGACCTTGATCTGCGACGGAGAAGTAAGGGGCAGGATCGATCCGTTGATTCCGGACCTGCCGCTTGAAGAGGCTATCATTACTGCAGTACAGTTGCGCAGCGACGACGGGGTGACGGCACTCTCGGGAGGTGTGGACTCTACGCTGGTCGCCCGTCTTGCCGGGCGCGAGTGTGTGGTTGTCGGACTTGAGGATTCCCATGACCTCCGCCAGGCACGCCATGCCGCGGATGTGCTGGGGCTTTCCCTGACCTGTGCCATGATTACGCCGAAGGAAATCGAAATAGCTCTTCCCACGGTCATCGGGGTAATACCGAAAAAAGATCCGGTCAATACCAGCATCGCCCTGACCCAGTTCTTTATCACCCGCTGGGCAGGTCAGCAGGGGTGCCGGCGAATTATTACCGGGCAGGGGGCAGATGAACTTTTCGGAGGGTATACCCGGTATCTCGAGACGACGACACTTGCAGACGATCTCGAGCGGGATTTCGCGGGACTCGAACAGCAGGCCGACCGCGACCAGGCCATCGCGGCACTCCATGGCACGTACCTTTCCCTGCCGTATATGGACGTGCGCGTAGTGCGCGCTGCACGCAGGATCCCGGCGGCGGACAAGGTGAGGGACGGCCGCCGGAAGATCCCGCTCAGGCAGGTCGCTGAACGGCACATTCCCGCAGAATTCGCCTGGTATGAGAAGAAAGCGATGCAGTATGGGAGCGGTATATGGAAGGTGCTGCAGAAGCTTGCCCGTAAAAATGGTTATAAAACGTCCCTGCAAGATTACATAGACCATATTATCAGGGTTGAACATGGCCACTGAACACGAAGTGAAACATATTGCAGACCTTGCCGATGTCGGCATCGAGGGAGAGGAACTCGGAACCTTTACTCACCAGTTCAATGCAATTCTTGAATATTTTGACGTGCTCGACCGGGTCTCGGGTGATGCCACAGTCACCCGCGATCTCTGCAACATGATGCGGGAGGATGAGACAGAGCCATCCCTCCCCCGCGAGGACGTGCTGCGGAACGCCCCGGCACAGGAAGACGGGTTTATCAAAGCGCCGCGGGTGATGTAGTGGAAGAACAGGAGATTTGTTTTGAACCGGAAGACCGGTTCAATGCTTTCCTCACCCTGTGCAGGAAAGCCCCGCACGGGCAGGGGCCGCTCGCCGGCGTCGCCGTTGCCGTGAAGGACAACATCTCGACCAAAGGCATTGAGACGACCTGCGCCTCAAAGATCCTCAAAGGTTACATTCCCCCCTATGATGCGCACGTTGTCCAGCTCTTAAAAAACGCGGGAGCGGCGATCGCCGGTAAGACGAATATGGACGAGTTCGGTATGGGGACCACCACCGAAAACTCCGCATTCGGTCCCACCCTCAACCCCTGCGATACCGGGCGGGTCCCGGGCGGATCCTCGGGAGGCAGTGCCGCTGCAATCGCCGGCGGCATGGTGCGGATGGCTCTCGGCACCGACACCGGTGGTTCAATCCGCTGTCCGGCCGCGTTCTGCGGGATCGTCGGCATGAAACCGACCTACGGGCGGGTCTCGCGGTACGGGCTTATCGCGTACGCAAACTCGCTTGAGCAGATCGGTCCTATGGGGCAGACCGTGACGGATATCTCAACTCTCCTACAGGTCATCGCCGGGTATGACCGCCGTGACTCTACCTCGTATGACAAAACCTACACCCATACCCCCTGTGCCGATATCAAGGGAATGAAGATCGGTATCCCGCAGGAATATTTCGGTGCCGGGGTTGACCCGGAGGTAGCGGCGGTCGTGAACAAAGCCCTCGGGAGGCTCGAAGACCTCGGCGCTATGACCGTTCCCTGCAGCATCCCTTCCATGGAGTACGCCCTTGCCGCTTACTACGTGATATGTACCTGCGAGGCAAGTTCCAACCTCGCACGTTTTGACGGGGTGCGGTATGGTCCTGCAGCTGACACCGGAAAGTCGTGGCACAAAGCCTACCAGGAAGTGCGAAGAGCGGGGTTCGGGACAGAAGTGCGGCGCCGCATCATGCTCGGAACGTTTGCGCTCTCGTCGGGATACTACGGGAAGTACTATGCCAAGGCACAGATCGCCCGCGAGAATGTAAAAAAGGACTTCGCCCGTATCTTTGAAGACGTAGATGTTATTGCGGGACCCACCATGCCTACGATCGCGTTTAAACTGGGAGAGAAGAGTGATCCGCTCTCAATGTACCTCTCGGATATCCTTACCGTCCCGGTCAACCTTGCCGGCATCCCTGCCATATCCGTCCCCTGCGGAGAGGCTGACGGTATGCCGGTAGGGCTCCAGATTATGGGCAGGCAATGGGAAGATGAACGGGTGATCGATGCAGCGTATGCCTATGAACAGGGGTGCGGGTAATGGCTGAAGGACAGGTCATCGTCGGTCTCGAAGTCCACTGCCAGCTCGATACGAAGAGCAAACTGTTCTGCGGCTGTTCGACCGATTACCGTAATGACGGTCCCAATACCCATGTCTGCCCGGTCTGTCTCGGGTTACCCGGCACGATGCCGGTGCTCAATAAACGTTCAGTTGAGTATGCAATGCGGGTGGCAAAGGCACTGAAGTGCACCGTGCTCCCCGAATCTGAGTTCTCGCGGAAGAACTACTTCTATCCCGATCTGGACAAGGCATACCAGATCACCCAGTACGACAAACCCCTGGCAGAAGGCGGATATCTCGGGATAGAAGGCGATGAAGGGGGTGAGAAGCGGATCAGGATTACCCGGGTCCATATAGAAGAGGATCCCGGCAGGCTCGTGCACATGGGCAATGCGGAACGGGGCAGGTACTCGCTGGTCGATTACAACCGTGCCGGTATCCCGCTCATCGAGATCGTGAGCGAGCCGGATATGCGTTCTCCCAAAGAGGCGAGAAGATTCCTGAACAAGCTCCGGGCGACGCTTGAGTACCTGAGCGTTTTTGACTCTGAAAAGGAGGGATCGTTACGGGTTGATGCCAATATTTCGATCAAGGGAAGCGAGCGGGTGGAAGTCAAGAATATCACGTCCTACAAGGGTGTGGAAAAAGCCCTGATGTTCGAGATCACCCGCCAGAAGAACCTGCTCCGCCGCGGGCAGAAGGTCGAGCGGGAGACCCGCCACTTCCTCGAGGCACGGGGGGTTACCCAGTCCTCCCGTTCAAAGGAGCAGGAGCACGATTACCGGTATTTCCCCGAACCCGACCTCCGCCCGCTTCACGTGCAGTCGTGGGAGGAAGGGATTGTCCTTCCCGAACTTCCTGATGCCCGGCGGGAGCGGTTCATTGGACAGTACGGGTGTTCTCCTGACCATGCACGGACCCTGACGGGTGACCTGCGCCTGGCAAATTTCTACGAGGAGGTTGTCAGGCCCGACCCGGCGACGCTCGCGACCCTCGCCGACACCTGGATCTCCGACACGCTTATCGGGGAACTGAATTACCGGAACATGAGTATTGATGCAGTGGATCCCGCGGCTTTCACCGGACTCCTGGGGCTGCTCCGTGAAGGGGTAATTACGGATACCAGCGGGATTGAGGTGCTGCGGGTCATGCTTGACCAGTACCTGGATAACCAGCCATGCGAGAAACCGGCTGTCATCGTTGACCGGCTCAATCTCAGGAAAGTCACGGTACCGGTCACCCGGACAATTTCCGGTGTCGAATCTGCTCATAGAGAAGGCCAGAACCCGATTGTAACCGCAATAACCGAAGTGCTCTGCGAACAGCCCGGCGCCGTTGACGATTTCAGGAAAGGAAAGAAGGGGGCATTCAATTTCCTCGTTGGCCAGATCATGAAAAAGACACGAGGATGTGCCGATCCCGGTGAAGTGAACCGGCTGCTCGCAGAAGAACTGAAGAAGAAGGAGACGTGACAGTGCACCTGATCGTCGCAGAAAAGAACATATCGGCACGCCGCATAGCCGAGATCCTGAGTGAAGGAAAGAAGATCACCGAACATAAGGATACCGGAGTATCCACCTATAGTTTCGGTGACACCACGACCGTGGGGTTGCGGGGGCATGTCGTGGAGATCGATTTCGAGCCCGGGTACAAGAACTGGCGCAGTGAGGAGGCTACCCCGCGAAGCCTGATCGATGCAAAGACCATCAAAATACCCACTGAACGAAAGATTGTTACGCTCCTCCAGAAACTGGCACGACGATCCGACCGGGTAACCATCGCCACGGATTTTGATACGGAAGGAGAACTCATCGGCAAGGAAGCCTATGAGCTGATCCGGGCCGTGAACGATAAGGTCGTCATCGACCGTGCCCGCTTCTCCGCGATCACCCCCCAGGAAATACACCATGCCTTCTCCCACACCACAGAACTCGATTTTGCCCTGGCAGCAGCCGGTGAGGCACGGCAGTCCATCGACCTGATGTGGGGTGCGTCTCTCACCCGGTTCATCTCCCTTGCAGCCCGCAGGGGGGGTCAGAACATCCTCTCGGTCGGGCGGGTGCAAAGCCCGACACTGGGTATGATCGTGGACCGGGAAAAGGAGATCGAGGCATTCGTCCCGGAAAAATACTGGCAGCTCTCGCTGGATACCGAAAAGAATGGCGAACGGATCGAAGCACGGCATACCCACGGGCGGTTTCATGAAAAATCTGCAGCAGAACTCGCCCGTGACCGGACCAGAGCCCCGCTTGTAGTCATTGATATAAAATCCGGGGAAAAACAGGACCGGGCCCCCTCGCCTTTTGATACGACAACGTATATCGTCGCGGCCGCCCGCCTCGGTCTCTCTGCAGCGAATGCAATGCGGATTGCAGAAGACCTCTACATGAATGGGTTCATCTCGTACCCGAGGACTGACAATACGGTTTACCCGCCATCGCTGGATATTGAAGGGATCTTAACGACAATCCGTGTCTCCCCGTTTAAAAAAGACGTGGAGTGGGTGATGGCGAACCGCAGGGCAGTCCCGACACGGGGTAAAAAATTTTCCACCGACCACCCACCCATCCACCCGACCGGCCCTGCTTCACGGGAGGCAATGGGTGATGACGCCTTCCGGGTATATGAGCTGGTGCTGCGGCGTTTCCTCTCAACGCTCTCACCGGATGCACGATGGAAGACCCTGAAAGTCCTCTTCGGTGCCGGCGGGGAGGAATACACGGCAACCGGGGGGCAGCTCATCGAACCGGGCTGGCATACAGTCTATCCCTACAGCGAGGCGCAGGAGACCATCCTGCCTCATTTCGCAACAGACGAACACCTCCCGATAATGAAGGTAACCCTCGATGATAAAGAGACACAACCCCCCGCCCGGTACACCCAGAGCAAACTGATCCAACGGATGGAGGAGCTGGGCCTTGGTACGAAGAGCACCCGTCATGAAGTGATCGCAAAACTCGTATCCCGAAAATACGTCGAAGGTACTCCCCTTCGCCCGACACTGGTCGGTCGGGTGGTTACCGAATCACTCGAACAGCATGCTGACATGATCACCCGTCCCGATATGACCCAGGCGATCGAAGACCATATGCAGCAGATCAAGGAGAGCAAACGAACGCGGGAGGACGTGATCCGTGAATCCCGCCAGATGCTCCACCGTGCGTTTGACCAGCTCGAGGCAAATGAGGCCGTGATAGGCGATGACATCCGGGGCAGGACTGCCGAAGAGATGAACCTGGGAAGATGCCCGGTCTGCGAAGGCACTCTTGCAATAAAACACCTGCGGGGCAACACCCAGTTCATCGGCTGTTCACGGTACCCGGAGTGCACCTTCAACATCGGCCTGCCCATGGCGCAATGGGGTTTTGCGGTGCGCACCGACGAGGTCTGTGAAAAGCATCATCTTAACTTTGTCCGTCTGGTCAGGAAAGGTGCCCGTCCCTGGGATATCGGCTGCCCGCTCTGTCATCATATCAATTCAAACCAGGAGTCCCTGACCGAGATCCCGTCCCTGACCGGGCCTCTCATCAACAGGATGCTGGCCTGTCATATTTATACCGTCGCGGAACTGGCACGCAGTCATCCTGAAACACTGGCAAAACGGCTTGAAATACCGACGCAAACGGCACAGGCAATCATTACCGATGCCGGCTCGGTCCTCGAAAAACTCCGCCGGCGGTCTGAATGCCGTAAATTCATGCGGGACCACCTGATACCCCGGAAAGGCCGCAGCTATGCCAAAATCCTGACATCCCTCAAATCCGCCGGGATCACCGAACTCTCCGGGCTTGCCCGTGCTGACGTGGCGATGTTACAGGCAGCCGGTATCAGCGAAGCTGAATCTGACGGGATCCTTGCCCAGGCAAAGATCGTGTACTACGGACAGGTGCTCAAAGAGATCGGGATTCCTGCAGTGAGTCTGAAAAAATACGTGGCCGCAGGTTTCACGAGCCCGGAGTCATTCTGCGCCCACCCGGTGGATATCCTGAGTAAACGCACCGGTATGTCACCGGGAACCGTCCAGCGGCATGTTGACCTTGTCTGCACCTACCTGAAAAAACCGGTGCCGAAAAAATTCTCCAGAGTCCAGGTCGAACGCGGGAAAAAGGAACTCCTGAAGATCAAGGGGATTGACACCGCAGTGATTGGCAAACTCTCTCCATCGGGAATCATCAATGCTTCTGCGCTCCTTGAAGCGGATGCAGATAAAATTGCTGCAGAAACAGGAATTCCGGCGCATAAAATCAGGGAATACCAGGCAGCAATCCAGAAGAAGCGTGATACTGCCATTATCCAGCTCTGATAGTTTTTTGGATAGTGTTACGTTTTCAGTTCCGTTTTTTATTCTCAGGTTCTTTAGAGATGATTACGAAGCATATGAACTCAGGAAATCAACGAGTAATGAGATGCTGGATTATTGCCTTGGATTCGTCTTTGTGATTAATGCGCCGCACCCGAAGGGATGTTCCGCGGAAAATTGGTGACCAGAAATTGACTCGGGAAAAATCATGGGAAAATTATCCTGGCTCGCTTAAGGTGCCAGAATAATTGCATCCGTATGTCTTCTCACCACCATGACATGTTACGTTGATAATCCTCGTATGTGCGAGAGTCACCCGCCTCAGGGCCTCTCCGAGGCATGGCGGGGCAGAATATTTTTTTTTGGGATTTCTGGCTATGTTGAGAAGATTAAAAATTTCTGACATAATTTCCACAGAAAGTTGATAAGACATAATCCGATGGAACAGAAGAAGCGGGGGGCCAAGGGGATGCTCCCTTGGGCTGCTTCCCCCTTTGGGGGAGAGAGGGGTCACCCTCACTACTTCTTCAAAAATACCTCTTCCAATTTACAAAGGCAGATCAGAAGACAGGATCCCGAAAGGAAAAAAAATTTTAAACTCCTTATAGGCGTGGAGAAACTTTGGAAAACAAAATCCAGGATCAGCCCATCAGCCCTGTCCGCAACCTTCCATGCCACCGGTTTATGGGGAAGGAAAAACAAGTACTGATGATACTGATGAAATGGAAAGACTGGGTGCATGTGACCAAACTCGATCCTGACAAGCAGTTGAAACCGGGAGATATCGATGCCATTGCGGCAAGCGGCACCGATGCGCTGATGCTCTCGGGTACACTCAATGTAACCCAGGAGAATCTCTCTGCACTCCAGAAACAGGTGAAAACCTATGACCTTCCGCTCGTCATGGAACCGGCAGGGCCTGATGCTGTTCTCACCGAGGGAGTTGACTTTATTTTTGTCCCCAGCGTGATCAATTCCGCTGACGTTCAATGGGTTGTGGGCAAACATCGTGCATGGGTCCAGCTGCAGAAGGATAAAATACCGTGGGATAATGTCGTGCCCGAGGCATATATTGTCCTTAATCCGGAATCTTCCGTCGGGAAACTGACGAGATCCTTCTCCAGTCTGAAACCTGAAGAGGTAGCTGCCTACACTATTGTCGCGGATCATTACTTCAGTTTCCCGATCGTATATATCGAATACAGCGGAATATACGGTGATCCGGCAATCGTGAAAGCTGCTTCGGAGGCCGTTGACCGATCGATCCTCTATTATGGGGGCGGGATCAATTCTGCAGAGAAAGCTGCGCAGATGTCACGGTATGCCGATACAATTGTCGTCGGCAATGCGGTATATGACCAGGGTGCCGCTGTCCTCAAAGCGACCGTCGACGCCGTCCAGTAATCTTTTTTTATGCCCGACATTGAGATTGTCCTGGTTGCTCCCATCTATGAAGGGAACGTGGGATTTGCTGCACGGGTAATGAAAAATTTTGGCTTCTCCCGTCTTGTCCTGATCGACCCCTGCGCCCTTGGCAAAGAGGCGAAGGCACGTGCCGCCCATGCTCAGGATGTCCTCAACGGGGCGGAACTCTGTACCATCGAAGACGTTTTTGCCCGGAGCAACCTTGTCGTCGCAACCACCGGCACGGTAAGTAAATCCGTCTGTCATTCGATGCGGATGCCGTTTTGTTCACCCCGCGAACTTCGTGAGCGGATTCAGGACGCCGAAGGCCGGATCTCTCTCCTGTTCGGTCGCGAGAACTGGGGGCTTAACAACGAGGAGGTGAAACGCAGCGACATGATCTGCACCATTCCGACTGCAGAAGAATATCCGATCCTCAACCTCTCGCACGCTGTGGGTGTCGTGTGCTATGAACTTTCAAACCTGCCCCTTCCGGGGTATGCTCTCGCACCACCGGGCGATATGGCTTACCTGTATCAGCACATCGACCGGTATCTCGATATCATCGGGCACCCGGCATTCAAGCGTGAAAATACGATGGTCCTCATCCGGCGGATCCTTGGCCGGGCCAATCTCACGGTCCGGGAAGCGAGTACGATGCATGGCTTATTACGTCGGAGCGAGTGGCATATCAATCCTGATCTCTTCGACCGGCATAATAAAGAGAACAGAAAAAAAAGATAACCTCTCTGCTGAGATTATCCCTTACCGGAAATTCTCTACGGGAAGGGTGCGCCCGGAAAGAGCAAAAAAAAAGAAAAAAAGCACGATTGAATTTTTCCTTCATCCGCCAGTACCGTCGGAAATGTTGGGGAGAAGATCCGGGACAAGGATGTCTGAGAAGAATCAATAAACCCGTATCTTTGGAATTCCTTATGTCCGATTACGACTCATAGTTCAGCCAATGATTCTCGTGGACTGGCAGCTTCTTGACCGCATCGCAAGGGGATATATCAAAATCGATCCGTACGACCCGAAGCTGGTGCAACCCAATTCTGTGGATATCCGCCTGGGAAACCATTTTGTCTGGTACAGGAACAGCAGCGAGATAATCGATCCCTACGACAAGGACAGCGTATGTTCTGACGTTGAAGAGATCCATGCAGACACCTTCATCCTCAATCCCGGCCAGTTTGTTCTTGCCGAAACATTGGAATGCATTGAACTTCCGGATAATATCGTTGCCACTATTGAAGGCAAATCGAGCATCGCCCGGCTTGGTATCACTCTGCACCAGACCGGTGGCTGGATCGATGCCGGTTTCCGGGGCACGATCACGCTCGAGATGGCAAATGTCAACTCGCGGCCGGTGAAAGTGTATGCCGGCATGCCGATCGGCCAGCTGGTCTTTTACACGACTGAACGGGCAGAGAACCCGTACTTCATGAAGGGGGATGCAAAGTATCTCGATCAGCGGCAGGCGACCCTCTCCCGCTATCATGCGAACAGGAAATAATATTGGCCCGGGAAAAAACCCTGGTTTTAAAAAAAATTTCAGAACGCACGGATACGGAAGTGAGAGTACCTGTTCTCCCCGGACCGATTCTGTGCATTGCGTTGACTGGCGTATTACCCTTTGGGATATCGTTTATTGGGTGATGCCTGACGGCTGGAGACGGAGCGAAAATGACCTGGTCCCCGGGAGCATTAGAGAAATCTTCATATGATTTCTCCCGGGCAACAATTTTTTTTATGACTCCCTTTCCTGACGGGCTGGTCTTTTCACCATTGGGGAGAAGGAACTCTAACCGCTCCACAGCACCTTCTTTGAGGCAGCGGCATTCCTGGTACAAATGAACCCTTGGGCATCATGTTCCCTGAGGCAGCACTACCGGGAGCATAATGATCCGTGTTTCCTGTCATAAAAACACATCTTTGCCGAAATACTATTAACCCTATATACAATCAACTCTCATTTTATACGGATGATCCCACCGGATCGGAGATGAATCAATGCGACTTCTTCTCATTCATTCAGATTACATCGAATATGAAGCCAAAAAGAGGACAAAGATGGCAGAGGAGTGCTCTGTTCTTTCCGACCGGGAGACGGAAGCCCTCACGGTTTTCTGCGCCGTGGAATCGATAGACGAGGAAGACCTTGAAGGGGTCGTCCTCCAGGCAATCGGGGAGGTTAAAAAGACTGCCGGGCAGGTGCATGTTGACAAGATTATGGTGTACCCGTACGCCCACCTTTCCAGCGACCTTGCTTCTCCGGAGACCGCGATTACCACGCTCGATGCGCTCAAGGCCGGCCTGGAATCTGAAGGGTTCAGTGTCAAGAGAGCCCCGTTCGGGTGGTATAAATCATTTAAGATTTCCTGTAAAGGCCACCCGCTCTCCGAGCTCTCAAAGACGATACTGCCCGGGGAAGAGGGGAGCGTCAAAAAAGAGAAGAAAGAGGTCACCCATGACTGGTTCGTACTGACTCCCGATGGTAAAACCCACGACTATCAAGAGTACCTTGACGATTCACCGTTCGGCTGCCTTGTCAAAAAAGAACTGGGTGTTGCCGTCCCGACTGGTGGTGAACCGGCGCACGTCGGCCTGATGCGTTCCAAGGAGCTGGTGGACTACGAACCGGCAAGTGACGTCGGATGCTTGCGCTGGATGCCTAAGGGAAAGATCATTCGCGATCTCCTTTCCGATTACGTATTGCACCTGGTCCTTGAATACGGGGGTACCCCCGTCGAGACCCCGGTGATGTATGACTTAGGTGACCGGGCGATCTTCGAGCATGCAGAAAAGTTCGGTGAGCGGCAGTACCGTTTCAAATCAAATAACCGGAACATGATGCTGCGTTTTGCCGCATGCTTCGGGATGTTCTCGATCATGCGGGACATGCACATCTCCCCCAACAACCTCCCGATGAAGATGTACGAGCTCTCCACCTACTCATTCCGGCATGAACAGAAAGGAGAAGTGATCGGGCTCAAACGCCTCCGTGCATTCACCATGCCCGATATGCACTCGCTTTGTACCGATATGCCGGAAGCCCTGAAATGTTTCGAGGAGCAGCTTGCCATGGGGTGGCAGACCGGGCTTGATTTCGAGACAAAGCTGGTCGCTGCGTTCCGCTGCACGAAAGATTTCTATGCCCACCACGAAGCATGGGTAAAGAAGATCGTGAAAGAATCAGACTGCCCGATGCTGATTGAGATCCTCTCCGACCGGGTCCATTACTGGGTCGCAAAGATCGATCTTGCAGCCATCGATGGCCAGATGCGCCCGATCGAGAACCCCACCGTCCAGATCGATGTCGAGAGTTCCCTCCGGTTCAATATCAAATACCACAAGGAAGACGGCACGGTCGTCCATCCCCCTATTCTCCACTGTTCTCCCACCGGCAGCATCGAGCGGGTGATCTGCGCCATACTCGAAAACATCTCCACGCAGCAGGTCCCCGCACTCCCTACCTGGCTTTCACCGGTCCAGGTGCGTGTTGTCCCGGTTGCGGAGCGCCATGGTGCATTTGCAGCAGAGATTTGCGATGCGATCAACACCGCCCGTGTTCGGTGTGATGTTGATGACCGGGAAGAAAGCGTGGGAAAGAAAGTCCGTGAAGCCGGCATGGACTGGATTCCGTACGTCATCGTCGTCGGAGATGAAGAAATCGCAAGCAGGAAACTGACCGTTACGATTCGCAGGAAGTCGCAACCGAATAAACTCTGTAAAGAGCAGCTTACTGCAGATCAAATAATCGAAGCTGTGCATAAAGAGACTGCGGGTAAGCCGTTCAGACCCTTATACACTCCTAAAAAACTCTCCCGGAAGGCGCGGTATATCTGAATTTTTTTTGAATTGTTCCCGCTCATATTTTCACTTTTTTTTACCAGGAAAATCTTATGAACAAAATTTCTCTGCTTTGCAAATGATCTCGCCCGCTACTAACAGGGCGTCTTTGCAGCAAATAGTAACTTAAAATTTGGCTCTGAAGAAATTTTACTATTATTGATTTTTAGGTTATATTTTGAAGAGACTATGAGAGTGACCCCCTCTCTCCCCCCAGAGGGGAGGCAACCCAAGGGGAGTATCCCCTTGACCCCCGCACTTCTTCTATTTTTTCAGAGTATTTTTTGTCAACCTTCTGTGGAGCTATTTTCAGGAATTTTCTAATTCTTTCAAAAAAGCTAAAAATTCTAAAAAATCTTCCTGCCCCGCCGTGCCTCGGAGAGGCCCTGAGGCGGGGGACCCTCGCAATTTCAATAATTTTTTTTGGAAAGGAAACGAAATCGCAACAATAAGAACACGTCACTGGGGAAAACGCGGGCCGGTTCCTCAACCCTGACGGTCTCCTTATCCCGGATTAGTCCGCATTATTCCTCTTCAGGATTCCCGCTTGTCTCCTCGATAGGCAACGGCTCACCCTCCTCCAGCTCGTCTTCCCGGCACCAGATCTCGATTGATTGGTCGATACCGATATATTCCTGGTGATATTCCTCCAGGGTTGAACCTGGCGACATCAGGACGGTGCTGATCAGGTGTCCCTTGCGGAACCCGTAGAGCCGGCGAAACGGCCATCCCGGTTCGAGGATGGAAGTCCGTTCATAATATACGTCCTGTGCAAGCCGGTGGGTGCAGAATACTCCCGGGGAAACTTCAAAGAGTACTCCCCGGACGTAGCGCCGGATATACCAGCGCATCTCCGAGACCAGCGACAAGGCGCTTCCCAGCGTTGAGAGGGTTACCGAGACCCCGCAGGGCTTTTTCTTCGGGTGATAAAAACGCAGCACCAGGCGGCTGGTCTCAGATGCAAAAAAAGTATGGTAGAGGTCAACTCCCTCCCGCTGTACCAGAAGAATATTCATCGGATCTCCCCAAAAATGGAAGCTGAAGATTTGTTACCGGTTCACGTATACATGCGGTTATCGGTGACGATCTCGTTCTTTACTTTGTGGACTGCATCGATAAAATCCTGCATCTCAACGAATGGTCCGTCCCTTCTCACGGCCATCATCCCCGCCTCCCGGCAGATCGCTTCCAGTTCCGCACCGGTCGCTTTTTCGGTCATGCATGCGAGTTGTTCCATATCCACGCTGGCCAGGTGCATCCTGCGGGAATGTATCTTCAGGATCTCGAGCCGTGCCTCCTTGTCCGGCAGGGGAATTTCGATAAGGCGGTCGAACCGCCCGGGCCGCAGGAGTGCCGGGTCCAGCATATCCGCCCGGTTGGTGGCTGCCATGATGCGGACATCCCCCCGGTTGTCAAATCCGTCCATCTCAGCGAGGAGCTGCATGAGTGTTCGCTGCACTTCGGCGCTTCCCGAAGTACCATCATTGGTTCGCGTACTGCCCACTGCATCGATCTCATCAATGAACACGATCGCCGGTGCACGTTCGCGGGCAAGCATGAAGAGTTCCCGTACGAGCCCGGCACCCTCACCGATGAACTTGTGAACCAGTTCACTGCCGGACATCCGTATGAAGGTTGCATGAGCTTCATGGGCCACCGCCTTTGCAATCAGCGTTTTACCGGTCCCCGGCGGCCCGTAGAGGAGGATACCTTTCGGGGGCTCCACACCAATGCGCTTGAAAATTTCGGGCCTGGTCAGCGGATACTCCACTGCCTCGCGCACTTCCTTGATGACATCAATAAGTCCGCCGATCTGGGCATAGCTGGTGTCCGGCGACACCTCGAGCTCCATCACCCGTATCCGCGAGTCATAAATATTGCCGATTACCTTGACGATCGAGAGCGCGTTATTAACCGCGACCTTAGCCCCCGGTTTTAACAGCGGGCGGAGTTCTTCAGTTGCAGATGTCAGATATTCCTGGTTGTTTCCCTGCTGCCGGAGGTAAATCTCACCATTATCCAGGATATCCACAACAACGGCAACAAACAACGGCATGCGCTTGAGCTGGTTGTTCTCCCTCTTGAGCTGGGCATTTTCCTTTATCAGCTCGTCAATTTTCACCTTCATCTCGAGCAGGCCGGCTTCGAGCTCGTGAAGCTGGAGCTGGTATTTGAGCTCAGTCGAAGGTGCGGTATTATTGACGGAGATCTCTTCCATATCAATCTTATATCTGGTGTCTTCAAACATTTATTAGGTACGATTATGCTAATCAGGGGAAGAGGTATAGCAAAAGGGCGGGGGGATGGTCCGCTGCTGGTGAGCCTGGATCCCCTGTCATTCCTATCCGGCGTTGATCCGGCAACCGGGATCATTGTCGAGAAAGGACACCCACTCCAGGGTGAATGCATTGAAGGAAAAGTGCTCGCGTTTCCCTACGGTAAAGGTTCAACAGTCGGCTCATACGTCCTCTATGCCCTCAGTCGGAACGGGCACGCGCCGGCAGCTATGGTCAATTCCGAGGCAGAATCGATCATCGCGACCGGAGCGATCATCGGCAAAATCCCGATGATCGACCATATTGAGATCCCCATGAACCGGCTCCGGAACGGTGTCCATGTTACAGTAGACGGGGATGCCGGTGAGATGAACTACGATGGCGAATTGTTGTAACTATCTGCGGATTTTCATCAAAAATTCCTTAATGCAACCTCTTATACAATATACCGTCAAATAATACCACAGCGTTCCGGGGTGCAGCCCGGATTTTACTGGGGGGAGCGGTTCAGGATAATGGGATCACAATGGGGATATGATCGGACACACATCAGGGCAAAACATGAGGGATACCGTTCACGGGCAGCGTATAAACTCATTGAGATCCAGCATAAGTTTGCTGTCATCCGCTCCGATGACAATATCATCGATCTTGGAGCGGCTCCCGGGTCCTGGCTTCAGGTGGAACGGACGCTCACAAAAGCGAAGGTCGTCGGCATCGATCTCAATCCTATTCCACCCCTCGATGGCGTGGAGACCATCGAGGGGGATCTCAATGATCCTGAGGTCCAGGAGAAAGTCCGATCAATGCTCGGTGTGGTCAATGTCGTAGTCTGTGATGCGGCTCCCAAACTCTCCGGCCACAGGAGCTACGACCAGGCCCGAATCATCGAACTGAATGAACAGGCCCTTATGTTTGCCATCAAAGTGCTGAAACAAGGCGGAAATTTTGTAGTGAAATCATTCCAGGGTACGGATTTTCCCGAACTTTATGCCATAACAAAAGAACATTTCTATTCGGTGAAAACCTGCATCACCAGGTCAACCCGGAAAGGGAGTACCGAGCTCTACATCATTGCGAAAAATTTCGTGGGTTGAACCGATCGTGATCCTCAGAGATCCTTACAATCGTCCGGTGAGCAACATCCGGGTAAGTCTCACACCAAAATGTAACCTTTCCTGTATCTATTGCCACCGGGAAGGGGAACGATCTCCCAAAGATCAGCTTTCTTCTGAAGAGATCGCGGAGATCCTGCGCGTTGCAGCGAAATTTGAGATCCACAGCGTGAAATTTACCGGCGGCGAACCCCTGCTCCGTCCGGATCTTTTGGAGATAATCAGGTCAGTGCCGGAGGGAATGGAGTCTTCGCTGACGACCAATGGTACGCTTCTTGCCTCCCTTGCCTTCGGGCTCAAAGAGGCAGGGCTCCGGAGGGTCAATGTCAGCCTTGACAGCTTGAACCCGGAGACCTACAAGAGGATCACCGGGATCGACCGGCTCGCCGATGTCCTTGAGGGTATCACCGCAGCTGTTGATGCCGGGCTCACACCGGTGAAATTGAATATGGTAGTGCTCAAGGGCATAAACGACACGGAGATCGATGATTTCCTTGCGTATGTGCGGGGTAACCGGAATCTTGTTCTCCAGCTGATAGAGCTGATGCAGTTCAATGACTGCAATTACCACGGAGACCTGCAGGGGCTTGAAGATGCTCTTGCCTCCCGCTCAAAACAGATTATCACCCGAAGGATGCACCACCGCAAAAAATTCTGCCTTGACGGTGCCGAAGTCGAAGTTGTCCGACCGCTCCATAATACGGAATTCTGTGCATTCTGCAACCGTCTCAGGGTTACTTCTGACGGGAAACTCAAGCCCTGCCTCCTGCGCACGGATAACCATATTGATATCCGGGGAAAGGAGGGTGCAGAACTCGAAGAGTTGTTCCAGAGAGCAGTTGCGCTGCGTGAACCCTTTTATAAATAACGGTGAAACGGCTCCGGGTGAAACACCCATGAACGGGAGTCCACATTTCGTATCACATTTCGTATCTTGAATATTCAGGAGAGTTCCCCGCCTCAGGGCCTCTCCGAGGGACAGCGGGGCAGGGACATTTTTTTAGAATTTTCAGCCTATAATCATGAGAAATAATATTCATATCCAGGGGTGTTAGGCATTTATAATCCACCGTTACGCCACCCTAAAAAGCGATAACTACTGAAAGTAATACACGTATCATCGCAAAGTGCAGGGGTGGTTCGGGGGGGACAGGCACTGTCCCCTCCGATCATTTATTTTAAAATTACCGAAAACAGAATTGTTTTTCAGAGCCGAATTTTTAGTTTCCGATCCACCGCGGGGGCGCCCTATCGGAGCGGTGGCGTTCATCGCGATTTGGGGCACAGGGACTCAACCTTCATAATTACCCATGATAAAACGCGGATTTTCATAGGAAATCCCGCGGTGATTCATTTTTTGTTTACGTACCGAGGAGACGGTGAGGGCCAGCTCCCGCTCTCCCGGATGCGGAGGCGACTCAGGGTTTGCATCCCGTGATCCCGCTTCTGTATTTCTATTGAGCGGAGAATTTCCTTACATCTTTTTGATGAGGGCTGCCGCATCGGGAGATACCTCTGCGACGGGGAGGTGGGATATGGAGAATGAGGAACTAACCCGGCTCCAGCTCCGCGCTTTTTTATCTGATACGGCAATTATTTACAACTCCGGCACGTACAGGATGCTATGGAAGAAAACGAGTTCCTGAACGTCCTGTCCCACCTGTATGAAAAAACCCTGATCCTTCAGGACCCAAGCCAGTTCAATAAAGTCCTTTATTTTTACCTGATCGACTCCCTCGCCCATATCGACTATACTGCCGGTATCTACGCTTTCAATATCCTGTCGCCAAAAAACATTATGGGAGGTGAATACCTGCGCTGGAGGATTGACGAGGAAAAGAAAGGGGACCGGGCGAAATTTCCCCGGTTTATCAACTGGCTGAAAGAGCATCACCCGGCAAAGTTTGCCGTACTGCCATCACTCTGGCAGATGATCTATGACACTGAAGATCCGGCGGAATACCGGAGTTTCCGGATCGTTCTTGACCCGGACAGCAGGGCCCCCATCCCAACCGAGTTCTTTTATGTGATCATCGATGAATTCTTCGATCAGGAATTCCTCAAGAGCCTATATGAAGATGCCTCGCTGGCGGTCCTGTTCAGGACGTGTATCTCCCCTTCGTAAAAGAACCATATAAAGGTCCCGGTATGGAAGTCGGCAGGATATGTTCTGAACTTGTTGCTATCCGGAGTGAAAACCCTCCCGGGCATACTGCTGAAGTTATCGAATACATCCGGACATTTTTTGACGACCTGGGCATCGGTTGTAAGACCACAAAAAATGCCACAGGTCATTGCAATCTTATTACCCGGGGAACGCACGACAGGATACTCTTGTGCGGGCATGTAGACGTCGTACCGGCGCTGGATGAAGGCTGGACGTACCCGCCTTTTTCTGGTCATAGGGAGGACGGTTTTGTCTGGGGACGGGGCGCTACCGATATGAAGGGTGGCTGTGCATCGCTTCTTTCCGCAGTCACCCGGCTGGTAGAACAGGGTTCAGACCTGCCGCCAACCTGTGCATTTGTCTGTGACGAAGAGACGGGCGGTGAGCAAGGGATACTCCGCCTTCTTGCAAAAAAAATGATCCGGCCAACAGACTGCCTTATTGCCGAACCGACACCGGTCCGCCACCCAAGCATCGGACAAAAAGGGCTCTGCCGGCTCCGGGTGAAATTCAGCGGGACACCCGCCCACGGGTCACTCTACCCCGCGGTCGGAGTAAGTGCTGTCATGGAAGCGGTATCCCTGCTCCAGTATGTGAAAGGATTGCATGATCAGGAATATCCTGTCGACGCCCGGATCAAAGATATCATCGATCGCTCCTCCGGCGTGTTGGAACGTGAATTCCGGATCCATGACGTCAGTGAAGTATTGACCCGGCTGATGTACAACCCGGGGGTTATCAAAGGCGGTGAGAAATCCAATGTTGTTGCCCAGCACTGTGATCTCGATCTCGAGTTCCGTGTGCCCTGGGGATGCCGGATTAAGGAGCTTATCGCAGGGATCGAATCCCACGCCCCGCACGGAAAGATCCTCTCCAGGACCACCCATGATCCGTCCATCACCGATCCCTCATGCAGGCTGGTAACCGTTACCTGCAAGGAAGTCGATCGCGTGTATGGCGGACCAGTGTTTCCCATCGTTCAGTGGGCAGCAACCGATGCCCGGCACCTCCGTCTCTGCGGGTTCAGCGTAGTCGAGTACGGGCCCGGTTTGATCTCAACCCTTCATGCAGTGGATGAGCGGGTAAGTATCGAGAACCTGAACAATGTTTCTGAGGTTTATCTCGGGATTATGACCGCATATGCCGGAGCCGATGACTAACCTATATCTTCCGGTAGGTGCTTTTTTTTTAAAAAAAAACATGGGTTTATCGGAAATATTTCAGATAAAGGGATTATTCTTAATAAATTTTTTAACTTCTTTTTCTGATGTGTAAATAAGATCCCTCATGTTCCAATTTCTTTTGCGTGGTTTTTGTCTGAAATCCAGCTTCTCTTCTTCGATGACCAGTACCAATAAAACCCGTTAAATTTTATCAGTAAATTCCTCTTACGGAGATATAAGATCGATTCATTACAGTCACACTTCAAGCGCCCTTGTTTCTGGGATGGATCGTCGTTTGTCGAGATATCTGAAGTCGGGTCTGAAGGGTAGTGGGTACAAGTACCATGCGGTCTATTTGTCATGTTCGAACCTATCTTTTAAAAATATTTTATATTCGCCAGATTCTACAGGTTATATCATGAAACCCTGCGGTTAACAGAACGCGAATACTGGCAAGGCGCCGGTGCCATGCATATATTTATTATGTCTCAACATTTACGTCAAAAGTACATATATTGAGGATTGATTGACGTGAGAAGACTATTAGTAATGGGAATTATTATGGTGACGCTCCTAGCGGGCGTTGGGATAGTATCTGCAAACCTTGTATCGAACCCGAGTTTTGAATTTCCGGTTAATACGCAGAGCTGGCAAACTTATCCGGATGGAACCCCGACACTTGTGTGGCATGTTGAGCAAGGATTAGGTGCGCCAGCAGGTATAGTGCCAACACTCGAATATCAGACCCAAAGTACTCTTGGGCTTACGCCAGCTAATGGCAATCAGTATGCAGAACTGGACTCCTACGCCAACGTAAACATTTCACAAAGTATAGCCACGACAGCAGGAAAAGTTTATTCGATATCCTTTGCACAAGCTTGCCGGAGTGATGGTGGGGAAAATCCAAGCCTGCTCGGAGTTTATTGGGGTAACACCTATTTAGGTCAGACATCTTGTACTCAGACGAAAACATGGGTTACCCAAGGATATTCACCAACAGCTGCTACGACTGGTCAAACTAAGCTAATGTTTGTCGACGAAGGACCATCAAACTCATACGGTGTACTCCTGGATAATGTTGATGTTGAAGAACAGGGTGTCGTCTCAACGCCTGAATTCCCCACCATTGCTCTCCCAATAGCGTTGATCGTTGGAATGCTGGGAGCCGTCCTCTTCATACAAAGAACCAAAGAACAATAACTCTTTTTTCGTTGCTAGGAAACAATAACTTAATCTTATTATCTGCCAACAGAACCCAAATATGAGATTCGCCTTCATGTCCAGTATTTTAAGCTCAGTACACCATCCTTCGGGTGTTCATTGTGAGGTATTTCCCATGACCCCTCCTGATTTTCCTGACGTTTGATGATTTCGATGAGTACTGAAAATAATACCGCCTCGAGTGGATCTTCGCACCCAAAGAACGATCCACGGGAATACATTTTTGCAAGTTTTGCCAGTTTTTCACCATATTTCTGATCCTCTTTCTTCAGTGCTCCTGATGACCTAGCCCAACGATCCGCGATTCGGTTTACACCCAGCCGGATGCTTTCAAAACTTCTTCCCATACCAATTACCTCAAATTTTCCTTTGTATTATGGAGGTTTTTTTTGATAGGCATGGGTGGTGTGAAAATGAGCGACCCGAAATGCGGTGCCTAGATGCAGAGGGTCTATAAACGGGCTGGTCCTGCTTTCATTCCATGTGGCTGATGAATATAATTCTGCTATTGTCGGAGCCATCTCCACCAAATGATAAATCCAAAAATAATGAAAAAAAATGATTACTACAACCAGAATATTACTTTCTGCTCCAACTTCCGACAATTCCATATTTTAGATTCCTGCTTTTTTGGAAATAAAATAATGTAATTAATTATGACAGATATCGCTAGATCCGTGTCTAGTGGATGCAATAAAGCCGAGTATACAGGATCTGCCAACAGAACGCGAATATGGTGTTCGAATCCCCATAGCAGCCTGCTTTTTTGAAAAAAAAAGTGAAATTAAGTAATTGAGTTTCTCCTCCACATTCATCGAAATCTACTGTCGGATCTCTGTTTCTCAATTTGCATGAAATTGTCATTCCGTGGACATTCGTGCGGATTCACACCATCCACTGGAATCCACTTCCCCTCTCTCGGGTTGAATCGAGCTGGGCATGACACTTCTTTAACCATCGTTACATGAGGTCCTGGGACCATCTTGGTTTTGATGTGTTCACAATTTGTACAAAAATAGTATATGCTCATTTTACAGTTTCCTGTTTGGTTAAATCTTCAAACATGCCTTTGTGTATTGTTTGAGTGATGTTTTATGCCTTGTGCCAATCAAGGCGGAGCTCATTATTCATAGGATAAGGGGAGCACGGAAAAGTAGGACGGGAAGATCCGATGAAGGATTTGTTGTTCCGAAGATCAACCTTGGTAGGATCTTCCTCAATTGACCACGTCAATCTTTTGACCATATAAGCATTGGTACCCCCACCAAGAGATCAGCCAACAGAACACGAATATGAGGCTTGGGCAATTGTCATGCACCCTCCAATTCCCCACAACCTTTAATTCCCCTCCAGCTGAATCCAACACAAACCAAGGTGGTATGACATGCCCTCAAAACTCATGGATTATTTCAACAAAGCACCGAGGATTGGAACGCTCAGCACCGCAGACAAAGCGGGAAAGGTCAATTCTGCCTTTTTCGGCTCGCCCCGTATGACGGACGAGAAGACCGTGGTCATGGGCTTAGGGAAGAACCGCACACTGGCAAATCTCCAGCAGAACCCGCATGCCGTATTCCTGATAATGGAGCCAGGAAAAACCCTCATGGACTGGAAAGGCATCCGGGTCTACCTGAAGGCAAAGAACATTGCGACCTCCGGCCCGGCCCTCGATACCTTCAAAGCACAGATGGCAAAGGTTGCCGGGGAAGCGGCAACAAAAATGATCAATGCCACGGTAAGCTTCGAGGTCACTGAACTCCGGTCGCTCGTCGATATGGGCCAGGGATGGGAGAAATCGGTATAGATCTCCTCCCTCATCTCGCTTTCATCTTTTTTGCATATTTTGAAATGTACCCCCACCCATGCGATCTGCCAACAGAACACGAATATGGTGTTCGAATCCCCATAACAGCACTTTATCACTGATGGTCCAATGCTCTAATTCTCCCTTGTTACAAGGTGCAATTATGGCAGCGGGTAAGGATGCTCTGCTATTACCTGTAAACATACCTTCTACATGTCAACCGCTATTGATACTCACATACAAACGAAGCTGGTTGAATGAGAGGATTTCAGAAAAAAAACCACGATACAACAAATTCGAACACCCTGAATGCAGACGGCACAACCGCCGCCCGTGTACGACTCCCGAAGAAATGGAATAACGAGCAATTCGCCCGCGCTGAACTGATGATGGGGGCAAATCACATCCGTGTGCTGTGTTTTGATGGGATCACACGAATGGGCAGAATCAAAGGAACAATGAAGAAACGGACCTGGATTCGGGAAGGCGATACCCTGATTGTTACTCCCTGGAGCTTCCAGGACGCAAAGTGTGATATAATGTACCGGTACCTCAAACCACAGACAGAATGGCTGCAGAGAAACCGGTATATTTAAGGAGCACATATGGGGAGCATGCGAACAGATTCCAAAAAACGATACCTTTGTGCTTCCCTGATTTGCGATTATTTACTCAAGAAAAATATCACACGGGCTGACGTAACAGCATGGGATATTGCAAAGTTTCATCATCTGTCTGACAAATCCTCCCGATCTATCAGTGCAATGCTGAATTTTTTATACAGCAACCGGATTAGGGAAACCCGGTTTGGATTTTATATTTTAGGAACGCTGGCTTTTAAAAAGATTGATTACCCTCACCATTACATTATTCAACTGATTGACAGTGGCCGGGGTTTACTCTAATTTTGTACATGCGAAGTACGATTGCACACAAAATATTCCCTTTTTGGAATTCACCTGTGGATAAATCTAAAAAAATTAATCAGCCTTCATTTCCTTCTGGCTTTGTTTTTTCCATTTTGTGGTGCAAAACTCTTTTGCAATTTTAAGGATCGCACAATGATTATCAAAAAACCATGCACATTCTTGAAATTCGCATCGAAAAATACCTCAAGGAATATACGGGTAAGCGGGTCAATCCGGTTGCCGTCGCAAAAAAGTTCAATTTATTTACACATCGTGCAATAGTTCGTCTGCGCCGGGCCGGTAGTTGACTACATATTCATATGACCATATATGCGTTGGTACCCACACCATGAAAACGCCAACAGAAGAACGCGAATACGAAAGATTTGAGAATATTATTTTTTTAATCCTTGCTTTAATCGATAAATTGCATCGGCAGTTAATACCGGAATGTTATGGGCTGATTCTGTATGTTCAATAAATTGTCGTATGGCATCCCATTCAGTTGCTCCAGTTATTTCGAAGGGACAATCGAACCCGATATCTTTACAAGATATTGATGCCATGAAAATCAAATTAGAAAACGTGCCTTATAAATTCACAAATCTTTGTGAGTACCATAACAGAACTCTTCGCTTATACGAACGGTAAAAAGAGTGGGTATTTACTCCCCTGACGGTGATGGTAGCGATGCCATCTGTCGTGGAATCCGGGATCACGAACTTTTTTTCATCCATTGAATTATGGAGAATTACCCGCCTTAAATTCAACAATCAATCAGTAAAATTTATCGTATCGAATTACTATTATCACACATCTTCTCCGTTTTATAAAATATATCAAATTGAAAGCGGAGAGTGGATTAAAGAGGGTGTTTGGAATATGAAAAAGAACGAAATATTTAGCGTACTAATTACGGTTATTGTTCTTGCAGCCTTATGTTCGACAGCAGTTATCGCTGCCCCATTCCAGTATGGGGACGTTTTTGCTGCTGTGGGGGACGGGCAGATCGACCATTATAATTCCGCTGGTACTTACATTGAAACACTGGACACTGGATTGGGTGGACCCACCAGCGGTATGACCTTCGATTCTGCGCAGAACCTGTATGTAACGGATTGGAGTGCTAACGCAGTCTCGAAATTCGACAAAACTGGAACCCTTATCGGGACGTTCGGAAGCGGCTACTATGAACCAGAAAGTATCCTCTTTGACAGCAGTGGGAACGCGTATGTAGGTTCGAACTTATCGATCAGGAAGTTTGATTCGGCAGGAAATTTCCTGGCCAGTTATGGACTAAACGCACCCTGGATTGAACTCTTACCGGATCAGTGCACGATGCTCTATACTAATTTCGGTTCAGAAATACAGGATTACAATGTGTGTACAGACACCACGCTTGGCCAGTTTGCCGATCTGGGGGGCTATGGAACTGCATATGCCCTCCGTCGTCTGGCAGACGGGACTACCCTTGTCGCAGATGGCACGGAAGTCCTGCTGGTGAGCCATAGCGGCAACATCTTCCGGGAATACATCGGATTCGGTGCTGGTATGTTATCCTCACTGAACCTCGATCCCGATGGTACATCCTTCTGGACCGGTGACTATAACAATGGGCACTTTTACAAGGTCGATATCTTACATGGTATTGTGTTAAAGGACATAGATACGGGAAAGGGATCTGATCAGCTACACGGGCTCGTAGTCTTGGGTGAAGCAGGGGGAGGTCCGGGAAGCATCTCTGGAATGAAATTCAATGATATAAATTGCAATGGGTTAAATGATGCCGGTGACAATGGTCTGATTGACTGGACAATTGAACTCAAGGATGACGATGGTGCAACCATCGCAACCACAACAACCGCTGCAGATGGTTCATATTCGTTTGATAACCTTCCTGCAGGAACCTACAGGGTCTTTGAAGCGCCCCAAGAAGGATGGACCCAGACGGCACCATCAAGTTTAATCTACCGAGTAGCAATTTTCGCGGGATACCATGTACATGGCAGGGACTTCGGCAATGTTGAAAGGGTTTGCAGTGACTTTCCGATTCCCGAATTCCCGTCAATCTTCCTGCCGGCAACTCTGATCATAGGATTCATGGGAGCTGTGCTGCTCATCCAGAGAACCAGAGAACACTAACCCTTTTTTCCTCTATTGAATTTTGCAGAAAATATGGGTCTGAAATTCAACAATCAATCAGCAAAATTTATCATATCGAAATACTAGTATCAAGTATCTTCTCCGTTTTATAAAATATATACAATTGATAGCGGAGAGAGGAGGTTGAAAAGAATGAAAAAAATAGTTATTATTCGGTGTCTTGTTGTACTTGGAATTGCGATCCTCGTGATGCCGGGATTAGCGCAAGCGTGTGGCGATACAATCAACAAGGGGTCTGGTAGTATTATGTTGGGAACGGGGGGGTACGGATTTCGATACAGGCAAATTAAATCCCCCGATAGCACAATATCCTCAGTGGGATATCAAATGGGAGCAGATAGGCCAAAAACGGCAGATGACACCTGTGAATGGTGCGATAATTGTCAATCTTGGTACCGTTGATTTTAAAGCGATAACCGATCTTACATCCTATTCTTATCCGTACAGCACCACCCCGATACCCGGTAACGATGATAGTACGAACCAGCTCGTCAATGGTGATGTATTTGTTGTCCATACAAACAGTGGCAATTTCGCCAAGGTAAAAGTGCTGGAATATGGGTATAATATATACATCGAGTGGAATACCTTTACACCACCAACAACGTGTGCTCCTGAATTCCCGTCAATCTTCCTGCCAGCAATTCTGATCATAGGATTCTTGGGAGCTGTGCTGCTCATCCAGAGAACCAGAGGATACTAACCCTTTTTTGTTGTCGGGGATATACCCTTACTTTCACTATTGAGATCTGCCAACAGAAATCGCATAGCAGGGCTTGCTATTCATCTAAAACCGGAACCCGGAGAAGAAAAAGGGGGGAAGATCCGTTTTTACAATGCTTAGATCTACTGGCTTGAAATGTCCGGATCTTCCTTACCCGATCAACTGTTCATATTAAATAATAAAATCTGGCAAGGCACCATTGCATTGCATTTATTAAATATATATGAGAATTACACTTGAATTATCCATTATTTGGAGAGATATTATGGTGAAAGCAACATTTGGACTTGATGAAAATGTAGCTTCGGCTGCAACATATCTTCTAGGCTGGGTAACAGGAATCATCTTCTTCGTTGTGGAAAAGGATAACAAGACGGTAAGATTTCATGCACTGCAGTCAATTCTTACTTTTCTCCCTCTCATGATTCTGTGGTGGATCTTTGGAGCTATCTATAGTATGATGATCATTGGGGCTGGGGTGTATGGTGCAATTGGCATGTGGTGGATTCTCAGTTTACTCTCCTTGCTGATTTCAATAGTGATGCTTCTTCTCTGGCTTTTCCTGATGTATAAAGCGTATTCAGGAGAAAAGTTCCTCGTCCCGATCGTAGGGCAAATTGCGGAGAATCAAGTAAAGTAGTGGAAAAATTATTTTTTTTTATTTCTTCATCATCAAGAATAAAAGATATCCAGGCAAAATCCACGCCGTTATTAATCCAAATGTACGTGCTCTTGCAGATATGACCCCATCGAGTGCAATGTTGAGGGCACCAGATAAGCTTGTCAATGGTAACATTCTGGCATCCACAGGTGGAACACATAATGTATCGCTTTACCTGATTATACCATAACAAGAAAAAACATTGTCCTGCTATACCCTGCTAACTACTTTCGGAACGCGAATATGACCTTCTCTCTACTTTATTCTCGTGTAACTTCCTTGAATGTATTATCATCAATGAAATACTTCACATCGGGGTTGTCCCGGATTTCCCTCATCAGCTATGCACATTTTTTAAGGACCTGATCGGTGCCCTTCGTTGACCCGATGTAACCAAACCGATTCGGTTTATTATAACACCTAAAAAACCGGCACCGTTAGACCGAATCCAACAAACGATTTTGGATAAATGACATACTTCTGAAACATGAATTATGAATTTACCTGGGGTTCTGATTGCTCCTAAACGATACGCGGTTGGTATCGCGCAACACCTTATTATACCTGATAATTCACATCACGAGCCGAAAGCAAAGCCTGCATACAAGATGAAACTGGCACTGATAAACAACTTTAATATGATGCATCACGATAGTGGTGTTTATGAATTGTCATGGATACCCTGTAATAGGGATTATACAGGCGATAATAGGGGCAATATTCGTTCTCTATGGAGTAAAGGTGATGCTAGTGAATTCTTTCTTCTACAGTACTTTTGATATTGGGATAGGCATGGTGCTATTGTCCTTTGCCCAATCTGAGTATAACCAGACAAAACTATTGGAAAGAATTGAAAAAATTAAAAACAATTAATTTCTCATTTTCTGCATAATCCCGCATCACCTCTTATCCATTACCAAAATCAATACAAGGGATATATCTGATAATTCTCCGCCACTTGGCAAAACGATGGCATATTTTTTTTGCATCGTCCTTTCAATTGCAAAAGATCTGATATCTTTTGCAAATCGATAATCGATTGTGATATATGCACCGGAAAATCACTGGCTTATGCCTTTCTCTTAGCATTTATTTTCTGATGCGGCCCGCTGCACTCAGGAACCCGCATACTGCAGCAACAGCACCAAGCGACAGGAGCGGTGAAACCGGAGCATAGGTCGTCTTTGCTGCAACAGGCGTGGTTTCCAGTGGCCCTGGTTCCGTGGTCGGTAAAGAAGTGGCCTGCGAGGGGAGCAGGGAAGGTGTCATGATAGTGAAGGGTGTGCCGACACGGCTTATCGTTACCGTGGGAGTTATGGTCCCGGTTATGTTGACAACCTGGAGTTTACCATAGACGCTCTCCTTGTTCTTCAGTGCATCAGGAAAATCCGGCTGTAACCCCAGTGCCTTGTTAAAACACTGGAGTGCTTCCGGATATCTTCCAAGGGCTGCCAATGCTAGACCTTTATTGTTCCAGACTTCGGCGTTCTTAACCGTGAGCTGGGTTGCCTTGTCGTAAGCGGCCAGTGCCTCCTGGTACCTGCCCAGATCCATCAGTACGAGTCCTTCCCTGTTCCATGAGTTAACATTGCTGGGATCCAGGGCGGTGCACTTATCATAGTAGATTAATGCAGAGGCGGAATTATTCAGCATGGAATAGGCGTAACCCTGGTTGCAGTAGGCATCTGCCCGGAGGGCTTGGGTTGCAAAAAGGGCGTTGTATGCAGTGACTGCTTCTGCATACCGCCCGAGGCTGAACAAGCCGAAGGCCCTGGCATTGAGTGCATTCTGGTCAGATGGTTTAAGGGCAAGTGCCTGATCCGCTGCGCTGATCGCATCAGCATATCTCTGCAGAAAATTCAGCGCAACTGACTTTCCGGACAGGGCAGCACCATAATTGTTGTCAAGGGCAAGTGCATTATCGTAATACGTAAGAGCATCGGCATAGTTCCCGGTAGTCAGGGCATACTGTCCCCGTGTATACCAGTCGAGAGCATCTTCCGCATTCACCACGGTGACAAACAGGAGGGATATCAGAAGAACCACAAATAACGCCTTTGATTTCATAATCACATGACGAAATTCCCTTTAATTGCAGATGAATGTATTGTTTTTTTGAATGTAATATCTGCAAACGAGTAATTTTTATTCTCCTGTGTCTGCGGGTAACTCGCTGGAAAAGGGAGTCCGCATCCAAACCATCAAATCACATTTTTTTAGATATTGTACAGGGTTCAAAACTTGTCGAAATGATGAACGCCGCCACCCTGGGCGGAGCACCCCCGTGGCGGATCAGTAATTAAAGATTCAGGCTCTGAAGGAAACCTTTCGTGCCTGTTGTTTCTTCAGGGTAAGGAAATTATGAGGGTGACCCTTCTCTCCCCGGAGTGGGAGGCAACCCAAGGGGTGCATCCCCGTGACCCCCTGGCGTTACTTCTCTCTTTCCTCCTGTTCTCAATTCCTTGTCAATCTTATGACATTATCGCAGTCTGTGAAATGTCCCCTGCAATTTTTCAGTAATTAAGAATATCAGAAGAACCTTTTTGCCCCGCCGTGCCTCGGAGAGGACCCTGAGGCGGGTGGCCCTCCTGCATACTATCCTTCGAACAGGAAACCACCATTTTACCGATGGAATCTTCTAAGGCTTTACACCATTTGCCTGGATGTAATTACTGTCTTTTACCTTGTGAGAAGTGTAAAAGAACCCGACTATGAAGACACCGAAACTATCGCAAGGATAAACGTTTAATCAAGCGAGGAGAGAAGGAGTCTCCTTGTTTGACCAGGATAACTCCTGATTTTTAGTCCCGTGTTCCTGGGATTGTAGTCCGAAGCGGACAATTGCACCGTCCTATCGTAAAAAAAACGGTTACCGCAACGAGGGCAGTTGCACAAAATGCATAAAAAAATCCCGTCGAATCGGCAAGCACACCGGCTATGACCGGAAGTACCGTCATCCCCAGGTAGCTGGTGGTTGAGAACAGGCCCATGGCAATTCCCTGGTGATCCTTAATCCTGGAAAGAAACGACATCTGGACGATCATGACAAGACCTGCAAGTAACCCGAGCACCACAAAACCCAGTGGTGTGTAAAATGTCACCATTACCGCAACCATCATCAGGACAGCACTCCAGCGGATTGCCGTGACGGGAGGTAACGAAAGCCGTGATGATGCGAGCACTGCAAGAATGGTTGCGATACTCATCAGGGAGATCCAGATCCCAACACTGTCCGGTGAAGAGCCGGAAAATTTGGGATACAGTGAGGTGACCACGCCGGTAATTCCGATGAGGATAATAGACGAATACCACAGCCAGCGGTAGTCTTTCACCATTGCGATGAGTGCCGCCGGGTAATTCCCGGCAGAAGTGCCGCCGAGCGGTTCGGATATAAAAAAACTTGCCGCCGTGGGAATCAGGGAAAGTCCCGTAAAGAGGAGTATACCGTTTGCGGGACCTGTGAAACGGGCCGCCAGCCACCCGGAAAAGACCAGTCCGCCGACGAGCCCGGCATTGAGGAGTGCCATGAACCAGCCACTCATCCGCTCATGGTCCGGGAGCGAATTCACATAGGACATCGAAGCTGCCACAAAGAACCCTCCTCCCATTCCTTCAAGGAGCCGGGCTGCAATTACCGGAAATGGCGATGTCAGAACTGACAAAAGGAGCCCGCTTGCGACGGTAATAACAAGCCCGAAGCGCAGAAGGGGAACGCGGCCATATCGTTCTGACAGGATTCCTCCCGTTAATGTTGTGACAAACGCACCAAGAAAATATGCTGCATAGATGGCCCCCTGAAATACCGACTGCCCGGCATAATCAGGGAGTACAGGAACGATGGCATTTGAAAGGGCCATCACCGTAAAGATCCCGAAAAAAAGGGAGAGGCGTGTCCTCATCGGTACCGTCAGACCATGCGGTAGGTTTCAAGGTTCATGGGTGAGTGCGTCTCGATGTGATACCGCTTGTAGATGGAACTTGCGAGATCGATGGTATTGTTTTCGTCACCATGGATACAGAAGATTTTCTCGGGACGCGGCTGGATCTGTCCGATGTAGTTCATCAGCTGACGGCGATCGGAATGACCGGAGAAACCGTCAATCGTTACGATTTCAAGGTTGATTGTGATAGTTCCTTTCCGACCCATCGGGACCTCGCGCCATCCTTTCTGTATGCGCCGCCCGTAGGTGCCATCAGCCTGGTAACCGACGAAGACCAGCGCATTCTTTTCATCCTGTGCAAGGTTTAAGAGATATTCCATTACGGGTCCGCCGTTCAGCATTCCGCTGGTCGAAACAATTACGCAGGGATCACCGGCAATCACTTTTTCACGCAGTTCCTGGCTGTCCACCTGCTGGAAACATTCGGCGAGGAACGGGTTCATACCTTCGCGGAAGATCAGGTTCCGGAGTTCGGTATTGAGGTATTCGGGATAGGTCGTATGGATGGCGGTCGCCTCGCGGATCATGCCGTCAAGATAGATCTTCACTTTCGGGATCTTGTCAAGACGCATCCCCTCTTCGAGCGCCAGCATAACTTCCTGCGAACGACCGACAGAGAATGCAGGGATGATCACCTTGCCATTACGGGACAGCACCGTGTTGATGGTTTCGTAGAGCTTCGCCTCTGCATCTGAACGGGCAGGCTGGAAATCATTGGACCCCCCGTACGTGCTCTCCATGACAAGCGCTTCGAGCCGGGGGAACTGGTTGATTGCCGGGTTGAAAAGGCGGCTCTTACTGTAGTTGAAGTCACCGGTAAATGCGATATTATACATACCATCCCCGATATGGAAATGGGCGATGGCCGAGCCCAGAATGTGACCGGCATTGTGGAAAGTTAGCTTGATATCCGGGGCAATATCCGTCACGCTGCCATAATTGAGGGTGATGGAATGACGGATATAGGTCTTAACCTCGTTGGAGGAGTACGGGACCTTCCGGTCCTCCTTGTGTATCACGTCAAGGTAATCGAGCTGGAGCATCGCCGAGAGGTCGCGGGTTGGCGGTGTCGAGTAGACCGGGCCTTCATACCCATACTTATAAAGGAGCGGTATAAGTGCGCAATGATCCAGGTGGGCATGAGTAAGCACAACGGCGTCGAGCTGGGCGAGCGGGTGAATTTCCGGGACATAAAGGTAGGGGGTCCCGTTCGAGTTGTCCGGTTTCTCTCCGCAGTCGATCAGCACCCGGCTATTGGGGGTTGTCAGAAGGAATGCGGCCCGCCCGACTTCACGGCAGCACCCGAGCATGGTAACCCGGGCCCACTGGTCCTTTTTCGTCGTATCCTTACCGGTATCATCTTTTCCGGGGATATCACGGTGGATGCGCCTGCCGATGGTTCGCAGGAACGATTTGCGTTCCTCGTTGACCGAGCGGAGGTACTGGCGGACCTGTTTCACCGTCGAGCTTTCGATGGGAGGAGTCCGGACGACCTTGGGAGTCCACCCGATGTGTTTGGTGATCTCACGAAGTGTCGCCCCATTCTTGCCGATGACAATGCCGGGTTTTTCTGCCTCGATCAGTACTTCGCCGGTATCTGCGTCAAAGAAGATATCGGTAATGCCGGCGGTGTCCGGTACAACGGATTTGATCTCGGTGTAAGCCTTTTCAGGATCTTCAAGAATGGTAGGTCTGACCACAATCCGCTTTCGAAGGTCGCGGGCGAGTATCTTAATCAGATCCGCCTCATCGGCAAACCGTTTTGGATCGTCGGTATAGATGACGAGCTCAGGGCCTTCGAATTCAACCTGCGTAACCGTGATACCTTTAGGCACCTTCTCGTTAATTTTATCTTTGAGCTCTTTGAGCCGTTCTTCAATCTGCATAAAAAAGTCGTCCTAAAAAAAGATCATGCGGGAGTTTTGCCAAGATAGTGTTTGAGCAGGTCTTCGCTCAACTCCTCATATTTTTCTTTGGTGATGACCACGATATGGATGCCTTCACCGGATCCGGCATCACGTTTCATCGCGGATTTCAGTGCCCGGATTGCGAGGTCGATCGCTGCATCCCGGTTCATGTCGGGAACAAACCGGTCCTCGAGTACACCATATGCCATGGGGGATCCGGAGCCGGTTGCAACGATCTCCATTTCCTTTGTTGCCCCACCCATGGCATCGACCGAGTAAACGCTCGGGCCATGCTCGTCAATTCCGCCGATAAGGAGCTGGACGTAGTACGGGAAGTACCTGTTCTGGTTCAGGTAATTCGAGAGGAGCGTCGCGGTGGCGCCGACTGTGATCGGGCGTGATCTGCGGATCTGGTAGAGGTTGCACTCTACGGTCAGGATTCGGGCCAGCTGCTGGGCATCACCGACACCGCCTGCCGTTGTCATGCCGATACGATCGGCGACCTGGTACACTTTTTTTGCTTTCTTGCTTGCGATCATATACCCCATGGTCGCCCTTTTCTCGGTGGCGAGAACCACACCGCTCGAAAAAACGAGACCGATAGTGGTTGTTCCCTTCATGGACTCCTGGTACTGTTCAGGCATATTGGCACCTCAAAAACAAATAAACGCTAAAATTCCTATTTTAAAAGCGCTTTATGGTATTAAATGATACAGGGAAATTTAAAGGTTTTTATTCTGCCGGTTCACGGCAGAGGGCTTTAATAAGATCCCGGTCATAGAGCATTGCGACGAGACGTTTGTCCCCGTTCACGACCGGGATCTGGTCTACCCGTGCACGTCGCATCTTGAGGGCGCATTCGCTTACTTCCGCGTTTACCGGAACACTAATAACATTTTTAACCATGGCAAGTTTTACCGGGCGGTTCGGGAGCTGGACCTTGGAGATGCCAAAACTGATCGTATGGTTGTCCCGGATGCTCTCCCAGGTCCATTCATCATCGTCAGTGCCATTGGAGAAATCGCTCACTCCGACACTGTCTTCGATGCTTGAACTCCGGATAAGATCGCGTTCGGAGATAATTCCCTGGAGCCGGTTCTCCGAATCAAGGATAGGAATTGCGTCGACACCGGAGATCTCCATGACTCTCCCGACGACCGGGAGCGGGGTCTCTTCCCACAGAGCAAAGGTCAGACTGGTATAGGTGTCCTTGATCTCGTCCTTGATTTTGAGCTTGGCAAGGGCATGCATAAGATCGGCTACTGAGAGGAGACCGACCAGCTGGCCGTCCTCGATAACCGGGAGCCTGCGGAAACGTCGGGTGACCAGGAGCCGGGCTGCTTCCCGGAGATCCATATCCGGCCCGATGGTGATTGGTTTGGGGGTCATGAGAAGCCCGAGCTGGATCTCTTCGGGTTTTCTCAACAGGTCCTTTCGCGTGATGATGCCTACGATCTTCTTGTTCTTCAGGACAGGAACGCCGGAGATGCCGGTACGTTTGAGTATCTTCAGGACATCGTCGCGGTTTCCCGGTATTTCGACGTGAACCACATCAGATGTCATGTAGTCTTTGACGATCATGTCTGTTATGATCTCACCACCATGGTCGTCACCTTGCTGTGGGTAACCACAAATGTGCTGACGCTGCCAATGAGCAGGCGATCGGTGTTGCTCTTGCCGTGGGAGCCAACGACGATGAGATCGCACTTCTCCTGTTCTGCAAGTGTGGTGATCTCGGTTCCTGCATGTCCCTGTTTCACCTGAGTGGAGATGGTGACGCCGTTCACTGCACCGAATTTCTTAGCCTTCTCCAGTACCGACTTTCCTTCCTTCTCGAGTACCCGGTACATGATCTCCACGGTATTGTCTGGGGGAAGTGAAGAGAACAGGCCGGTTTCTACGACATATATTGCCTGAAGTTGCGCATTCCATACCCTGGCTTCATCAACAGCCCGGGAGAGTGCGCGCTGACTGGCCTCCGATCCATCCAATGCGATAAGTATGTTAGTAAACACTGGCATCACCCAAAACAAACATGCCTTCTTTATTGGATGTACCAATTAAAAACCCTATTGCCAATATGGCTGCCGGAAGCCCTTTTTATGATGGATGTAACGGGATCATGGCTGAAATGAAGGGCTGATCGGGTGGGATCGATCGTGAACAGGTTTGCCCGCGCCCCGACGCGGATGAAAAATGAGGACCCGCCAATTTCTGATCCTCTGACGGCTGCACCCAGCAGGACGAGTGGATCTATCCGGTATACTGCAGAGGTGAAGGCCATTTCAGAGAACATATCCGGTGGCACAAACATCACGTTATCGGTACCGAGGAGAAGCGTGCATCCCAGATCCAGCATCTCCTGCAGAGGAGGATGACGTGCGGACGATGTGACGCCAAGGGTCCAGTTGGATCGGGGGCAGACAGCAATGGGGATCTGCCGTTCTGCACATTCGCGGAGCTGTTTTTTTGTTGCATGGGTGCAGTGAACAAGCATATCCGGGTCAAGAGTAAGTGCATCATCAATATCTCCCCCGTCCCGCTCACCTGCATGGATAGCGATCTTTTTTCCTGCGAGGCGTGCGTCTGCAACCAGGGTACCTGCATCATGTACGTCACGGGTACTGCTGATCCCCAGACCTTGTGCAACCCTTTCACCCCCGTCGCGTCCGAAAATGAGCGGCCGGAAGGAGAGGCCTTCCGCCGCTTCCCGGAGTGCCATGACTCCTGCAGTTCCCCCTTCGCGAAAATCCGCACACCCGGCAGTACCTCCCCCAATCATCCCGTCAATGCTCGCATGCATCCCCTGCACAAGATCCTGCCGGGAAGCTTCGGCGAGCAAACGGTGTTTCAGCCCGTCGGGCGGGGTAACGAGGGCAGCAAGGTCCCCGTTAACCCTGCAGTCCATGGCGATTGTATCCCCCAGGTGGGTATGGGCATTAAAAAATGCGGGGCAGATCCATACCCGGGGTGCCCCAACGTTTTCTTCAATTGCGGTGATGATCCCGTTTTCAATAATAATATCAACCGGGCGGAAGGTGAGTTCTTCACCGACGAACGCGTGTCCGGACAACTCAAGCGGGGTGTTTTTCATACGCCGTAACTCTTCTTTATATATTGAAAAACGAAATATATTTGCATGGCAAAGAAACAAGGTGGCAGGTTACTCTCATCGGCCGGTCTCGTCAACTATTACGAGAGCGAGGACAGGCGGGCTATTCATATCAGTCCGGTTTCGGTGATGGCAGTCGCGGCAGCGATTGGTATTATCATCTTAATCCTGAATATTGTGTACGGATTGCATGCATAGTTCTGTATTTTCAACCTGTTCTGCCATTGTTTAATGGCACCATTCTTTTTTAAGCACGCGTCTTGTGATATCTTCATCCCGGGTGAAGTAAAGGTTGTCATGGCCGGTCCATGCCGGGCAGTTGCGGAAGATGACCGCCGGGACGCCGTTGTTGCTCTCTCCCATGACAAAGTTTGCAAAACCGGCAATCTCATCGACAACCGCCTCTTCGGTGATCTTGAGTACATGCCCGAACAGGTCGGTATCGCCACGGAAGTCCCGTATCGCGGAAAAACCGCTCCACCCGATTGCATTCCCGGTCTGGCCCCGACGGAATGATCTTCCGCAGGTGTCAGTAATGATGACTCCGATATCTCTGCCGGTCAGATTTTTTACCTCCTCACGTAATTCCTGTGCAGCACCCATTGGATCCGGCGGCAGGAAGATTACCATGCCATCCTCGATATTGCTCTGGTCGACGCCGGCCCGGACGCCGATGTGGCCGAAGGAGAGTTCAGAAAGGATGAACGGGTGCTCCATAATAATGTCGGCGGATGCATCGAGTACTGCCTGTACGAAACGGGGGTCTTCGCCGTTCAGTTTCGCGAGCCTTTCTGCCCGGGCGGAGGGCGTGATGGAAGAGAGAGGCTTCGTGTATCCCTTTGCCTTTGAATAGATGGTTGAGGCTACACAGAGAACATCCCCGTCCTGCACAGGTATCCGGTCACCGATCATTGCCGCAATATTGTCTCCCGCATGTATGAGGGGCAGCCCCCGCACACCCATGACCTGAATCTGGTCCATAGTAACATCTCTATGGGATGATCTGATGATAAAGTAGTTTCGTTTCGCGTCCCCTTCACGAATTATGGAAGATTTTTTTATTGATTCGATGCAACTGAAGAAGAAACCTCATTAAAAATACGAACCAATGACTCGCCCTGGATAAAACGCCGAATTGTTTTCTATTTTTTTTAGATTAATTTTTTTCAAAATAATCCGGTAACAGAACCGGGATTTTCTCATGCATGCATTTCCTCAACACTCTTTTTTTTATGAGAAACCTTTCCCTGGTCTTTTCATAAATGGCCGATATATTTTTAACAGGATAAAGCCCATCACCAAACTGCCATGTACCTCATCATCCGTTGCCCCGGATGCAGGACATTTACCTACGTCGACCGGTTCCAGCACTGGAAGCTCTGCCCGGTCTGCGGACATGCCCATGAGGTGACTAAGGCACCCGCGTACCTGGAAGTTGAGGATTATACTGAAGCGGAGCATATCGTAAAACAGATGGAAAAACATCTCCAGGCAACAAAGAAAACCGACTTCTCTCCCGAAGAGACTATCGAGCTCCGTCATTATTATACTGAAGCCCTTAAAAAGAAAATCAAAGGAAATCACGTTTGAAACGGTAGTTCATTTTTTTTAATTATCCGTGGGATTTCTGCTTGCTTCTTCACCTGAATGAAAGATCTGGTGGATCAGGAACTTTGAATTGTGTCCAGAACTTACGACTTATCTGCGGCAGGAATACAGATCAGGATGAATATCAGGGATGCGGTTGAATATAAGAAGAAGCGTGCACTAAAAATTATCGCGGAGCGATCCAGATGGAACCGTATGACAGTATTGTAATCGGTGCGGGTCCTGCCGGATTGTGCTGTGCAATCCATACTTCTGTACCAGGACGTCGCATCCTCCTGCTGGAAAAAAATTCCGGCCCCGGAAGCAAACTTCTGCTCGCCGGGTCGGGTCAGTGCAATTTCACCCATTCTGGCACTGTCCAGGAGTTTCTTTCCCACTATGGAGATCGTGGTAAATTCCTGAAACATGCGCTCTTTTCATGCCCGAACCAGGCACTCTGTGCATTCTTTGCAGCTCACGGACTTGGTGCAGAGACGGATGAGATCGGTAAGATATTTCCGGAAACCCGGAAATCCGAAGATGTACTTGCCCTGCTCATAAAGGCATGCAGGAAGCGTGGTGTCGATCTTCATGGTGATGAGCCGGTAACTCATGTTTCCCGGACAAACGGGGGATTTGAGGTAACTACGCCAAAAGCTACCTATCATTCCCCAGTACTCGTCATCACCACCGGTGGGGCTTCCTATCCAAAGACCGGATCAACCGGAGATGGATTCCGGTTTGCTGCTTCACTAGGACAGCCGGTGACGGATATCGCTCCTGCACTCACCCCGCTCCGGATCCTGGCATTCCCGTTCGCAGCATTGTCCGGTATCTCATTTGACCGCATGCGATTCTCGGTCTGGCGGGCAGGAAAAAAGATCGCTGATCACCGGGGAGATGTCCTGTTTACCCACCTTGGTGTATCTGGCCCGGGCATCCTTGATGCTTCGCGGGATATACAACCCGGTGATGTGGTCAGACTCTCGTTTGCAGGAGACCTGGGTAGTGAAGAATTTTCTGCCGACCTGAAAAAACGTGTGGATGAAAATAAGACCTGGCAGATTGGCACCATTCTTGCTGCCTATCCTATCCCTGAACGTCTCAACCGGAAACTGCTTGCACTGTCGGGAATTCCCGTTGATCTCAAAGGATCTCAGTTCTCCGCGGCACAGCGATCCAGACTTATCGGGAACTGTACTGGATTTCCTCTGACTGTTCTGGCGCCCGGGGATCTCTCGGTCGCGATGGCGACCCGGGGGGGTGTCGCACTCGGGCAGGTAAATCCAAAAACGATGGAATCAAAGATCATTCCCCACCTCTATTTCGGTGGCGAAGTGCTCGACATCGATGGTGATACCGGAGGATACAATATCCAGGCAGCATTTTCTACAGGTTTTCTCGCTGCATCGAGCATCAGGAAACGATGGGAGGGCCGGTAAGAACGTGCCGGATGCTGAGCTTTATCCTGTGAGTATCGCTATGGGGGGCGGAATTTCCCGGAAGGAAAGAATAACAACGGTGATTGGAATAAGGTGCCTGAGACTTCGGAAGAGCGCTCGCATGAACATGACCATATCTCCTCGAGAATATTATAGGTATACGAGGGTCACCCGCCTCAGGACCTCTCCTAGGCACGGCGGGGCAGGAACATTTAATTCTTAGTTTATAATCATCAGAATTTTTTTACTTGATGGGTCAGGCTGTTAAATTCGCCGCTCCCCCATCAAGCGATTCTAAAAAGCTTATTCTCCCGAAAAGGTAATACTCGAATCATCGCAAAGCGCAGGGGCGGTTCGGGGGGATAGGCAGTGTCCCTCCGATCATTTATTTTAAAAATTACAGAATACAGAGTCTTCTCCGGACCTGAAATTTTTATCTACAGATATGGCACTGGAGCGCATCGTCAAGGCAGCGGCGTTCGTCGCCAGAATGATAGAATTTTTTAATCAAATCTAATGCATCACATGAGAAAAAACTAATTCCGGATTTATAAAAAAAAAAAAGATTTTTTGGTGGTCTGGATTTTGATCTGTTATTCCCATTATTTTTGTTCGGGATGTGCAGGTCCGATCGTAATACCCGCCTTTTTAATAAGGTAATATCCGCCGGCAAGACCGAGAACAATAACCCCGATCCCCATCAACTCAATGCCAAAATCGGTACCTGATGTTGTGGTGGGATCGAGGAGAATAACTTTCCTTGCGATGGCGATGATAGCGAGGAGGACAACAATCTCCACGTGGATCGTATTCTCGCTGAAGTAGGCCTTGATGGTATCCAGCAATTCGACACCGATCAGAACCAGCAGGAACCCCGAGTACGGTGATGAGTTCATGGGATTCCAGTAAATAGAGGGGTTCATTCGTGAGCGACTGGTAAATATACCAGACCAGCTCGATAAGCGATGCGGCTAACACGAACATGAGAAAGACCATGAGCAACGCGTACACGATCTTTTCAAATTTGTTCACGATTTTAATCATATCCGATCTCCTTCGGCAGGTATCAGATCCGGGTTATCCGGACTGTATAATTTAACTACATCACCGATCACAATCACCGCAGGTGGTCTGATGCCTCTCTCACGGGCAGTATCGGCAATGGCAGCAAGCGACCCGGTAATAACCCGCCGGTCCTTGCGCATGCCCCGCTCGATGATGGCCACCGGCGTTTCTGATGCCTTTCCATTCTTTATCAGGGCATCGGCAATCTTGCCAAGGTTTGCCACACCCATCAGGATGACGATGGTGCCCCTGCTCTTTGCGAGCAGCGCCCAGTCGAGTGCCGGCCCGGGTTTTGTCGGGTCTTCGTTACCGGTGAGTATGGTTACCTGCGACGCATATTTCCGGTGCGTGAGGGGTATTCCTACCGATGCCGGAACGGCAAGCGCACTGCTTACTCCCGGCACCATTTCGACAGGAATTCCGGCATGGCGGATGGTTTCGAGTTCTTCTCCACCCCTCCCGAAGAGGAAAGGATCCCCCCCTTTGAGCCGTACCACCTTCAAACCCCGGTTTGCCCGGTCAAGCATCAGTGCTTCAATCTCATCCTGTTCCATGACGTGCTTCCCGCCATACTTCCCGCAGTCTATCTTTTCAGCTTGGACCGGCAGCGATGCGAGGATCGCTTCACCGGGCAGCTGGTCATAGAGTATGACATCAGCGGCATCGATCACGGTTCTCGCCTTCATCGTGAGAAGTCCTTCTCCTCCCGGGCCCGATCCCACAAGGTATACTTTACCGCTCATCGGTGATCCCCAGTTTCCGGTATGCATCGTCAATCAGGTCCTTTGCCCGGGCATGAAGGCGTCGGCCCTCCTCGCGTGCCTGTTCGATACTCTGCACATCCGTATCTATCCGCTCGGTGCGTTTCCCGTCCAGCGAGAGCACCTCTGCAATCAGGTGCCCGGTACGACAGTAGATCCCTATCGGGGTATAACATCCGCCACCGAGCTGTTCCATAACTGCCCGCTCGACAGCTACATCAGTACGGGTCTGCGCGTGATCGAGTGCGGAGAGTTCTTCCATAAGTGAAGGGTCTGCCCGGCTGACAACAGCGATGGTTCCCTGGTTGGTGGCAGGAACAAATTTTTCCGGTGATAACCGTTCACCCGGGATTCGGATGCCAAGCCTGACCAGTCCTGCTTCTGCCACAAGAATGGCATCATACTCCCCTGCGGACATTTTCCGGATCCGGGTATCAACATTGCCCCGGAGATCCCGGGTGATAATATCCGGATCATGGCGGAGTACCTGGGCACGCCGGCGTGTACTGGAGGTTCCTATCACCTTCACCGCGTGCAGAGAGCCCCGGTAGGCAAGGTAATCGGCCGGCGAGTCGCGTTTGAGAACGGCAGCAGTGACGATACCGCTCGGGCGGTACGCGGGAATATCTTTCATGCTGTGCACGGCACAGTCAATGCTCCCGCCGAGTATTGCATCGTCGAGTGCCCGTACAAAAACCCCCTGCCCGCCGATTTCATGGAGTGGTACACCCGTCGTTATATCTCCCTGGGTGGTGATGATGACCTGTTCGGTGCCGATACCGTGCGAGGATAACTGTTTGCAGACTATTGATGCTTGTGCAAGTGCAAGCTTGCTGCCCCGTGTTCCTACTCTGACAGACATCGTGCGTACGCCCGTGAGATTGTGGTAAGATCCTGATCACTGTGAACTGCCGAGAGGAAGTTTGTCTCAAACTGTGAAGGCGGCAGGAAGATGCCGGTATCCAGCATCCGCCGCCAGAACCTGCTGAAAGCTGCGGTGTCGCATTCCTTCACCTCGCGATAATTTTTCGGCGGTTCGTTGCGAAAGAACCATTTAAACATCGACCCAAGCCGGACAAATGTGCCACCGGACGTGCCTTTCAGTGATTCTTCAAGTGCCCGCGTCTTCTCATCAAGGTCATGGTAGAGGGTACGATGGGCATGCAGCCATTCGATCGTTGCGATCCCTGCCGTGAGCGAGAGCGGATTGCCTGAGAAAGTACCCGCCTGGTAGACAGGGCCCTGCGGTGCCACCAGTTCCATAATATCGCGCCGGCCTCCGAATGCCCCGATGGGCAAACCGCCGCCAATAATTTTTCCCAGCGTGGTGAGATCCGGCTGGACACCATACAATGCCTGTGCACCACCTATACCAAGCCGGTAGCCGCTGATCACTTCATCAAAGATCAAAAGAGCTTCATGGGCACGGGTAATCTCACGGACCTCCCGCAGGTAATTATTATCCGGCAGAACCAGTCCGATGTTCCCCAGTACTGGTTCGATGATGAGTGCGGCAACATCGGTATGGGCGGCAAGCACTGATTCCAGGGCGTCCGGGTCATTATAAGGCACCTGTCGGGTATGGGCCACGATGTCAGCAGGTATTCCGGCAGAATCCGGGACACCCATCGTTGTGGCACCGGAACCGGCCTTGACCAGCACTCCGTCGTGGGCTCCATGGAACCCCCCTTCGATCTTAACGATGTCCTGTTTGCCGGTATAGCCGCGGGCGAGCCGGATCGCTGCCATGGTGGCTTCAGAACCGCTCGATACGAACCGGACCATTTCCATGCCCTTGTGATCGCCGGTGATCAGCCGGGCAAATGCCGGTTCGAGCGGTGAAGGTGTGCCATAGAGCCAGCCATTCCTCAGTTGTGCTTCGATCGCACCCCGTATCTGCGGGTGTGCATGCCCAAGGATGAGGGGGCCGTACGCCATGCAGCAGTCAACAAGTGATGTACCGTCAACCGTGGTAATCTGCGGCCCGCTTGCCCGTGCAGTGTAAAAAGGGTAAGGTTTGATCGCCCGTACCGGGCTGCTGACACCGCCGGGCATCAGGGTTTTTGCCTCAGCAAACAGGTCACTGCTTTTCATCGAGCCACCCGGCAACATCGCCAGCAAAATACGTGATGATCAGTTCCGCCCCCGCCCGTTTTATCGAGATGAGGCTTTCGAGAACCGTCTCTTTTTCCTGTATCCACCCGCGCTCTGCCGCACCTTTGATCATGGCATATTCACCGCTTACCTGAAACGCAGCGACAGGAAGCCCCAGTGTCGCGACTTCAGAGAGGATATCGAGATAAAATCCTGCCGGTTTTACCATGAGGATATCGGCTCCTTCATCGGCATCCATCTGCGATTCCAGGATCGCTTCCCGGCGGTTGCCGCAATGGAGCTGGTACGTGGTACGGTCGCCGAAGGTGAACCCCGAACCTGCAGCTTCGCGGAACGGCCCGTAAAGAGCTGAGGCAAATTTGGTCGAATACGACATTATCAGGACGTCCTCAAACCCGGCCTTGTCCAGTGCGGTACGGATTGAACCGACCATACCGTCCAGCATGCATGAGGGGGCTACGATATCAGCGCCGCTCTCTGCATGGCTTATCGCGATCATATTCATCAGTTCAAGGGAAGGATCATTGAGCAGGTCGGGGCCCGAGCGGGTATCCCCGACAATCCCGCAGTGACCGTGATCGGTATACTCGCAGGCACAAACGTCGGTGATAACGACCATCCCGTTCACTTCCGCCTTGATAAGGCGGACAGCCTGCTGCACAACTCCTTCTGCACGCCAGGCACTGCAGGCGTTGGAATCTTTATCTCCCGGGATGCCAAAGACCAGCACTGCCCGCACCCCGCGTCTCCACAGTGCCGATGCTACTGCAGCGATACCGCCGATCGGGTAGCGGAACTGGCCGGGCATGGATTCGATGGGAAGGGGGGCAGTGATCTTCTCATCGACAAAAAGCGGGGCGACAAGATCATTTTTCGACAAGGTGACTTCGCAGAGAAGCGGCTGGATACTCCGAGACCGCGATCGCCTCATCCGTCGCTGGGGAAACATGGTGCAGGATCATCTCCGGGTATCCGGTTGATTACATTTTCTTAAATCCATCATATTTATGGTTATATAATCTGTTACCGGTCCTTCCTGCATTTCGTCGCCGCTGTTTTTCCCGCAGGGTTTACCGCATCGGAATGAAGGGGTGACAGGAGTACGTTGTTATTTTTCCTCCCTGATGACGCATGATTTCATTATCATGGAGCCGCGATAATGTAGATAATCATACATACACCGGGTTCGAAGCATCCCGCTTAGAGGGTACCGGAGAATAAAGGAAGGAAATGGATGCTATGACTGAGGACAAGAATACTATCATTGGACAGAACCGGGCGAAGTGCATCTGCAAATCATGCCCAACCTATAATGAATGCATGCGGGCAGACGATCAACTCCTCTTCTGCGTGACGGGAAGATCGCCGACCTGTACATTTGACAAAAAAGGATGTCTCTGCCCTGCATGCCCGGTTACGCGGGTGCTCGGGCTGAAGAAATCCTATTACTGCCTCAGGGGATCGGAGCAGGAACAGAAGTAAGTCTCTTTTTTTAGGAAAACATTAGGACAGAACGGTAACGTTAATTTTCTGTCAGTGTTTTTCTCATGATAATCCGGTCCTCACCCGGGCCAAAGTATGACGGTATAATTTTTTCCTTACCGAACCCTTGCCCTTCGTAGAGCCGGATCGCGGGCTGATTTTTTGGAGACACCGAGAGCCGGATCGTGCGGGCATGCCTTGCCTGCAGCGCACCGGTTACTGATTTTAAGAGGGCGGCCCCTATACCTTTTCGCCGCTGATCATCCCGTACTCCCAGGCGCAGGATCCATGCTTCACGAAAATTGTGCTGTACACTTGTTCCAACGACGTATCCGACAGGGTCTCCGTCATCAATGACGGCGACAAGAAACGTCTCTTGACACACCTCGCGCATTTGCCGGACAAAAACCGCCGATCGGTATGGCTCGTGAAGTCCGGATTCTTCAAGGGCAGCGACTGCCACAAAATCCTCATCGCGGTAAATACGGATTGAAGTACTCATACAAGAATCTGTTCCATGAGTCTTCGGTTTTTTTATTCCTTCTCCCGTTTCCCGGTTTCAAGCCTGTTTCCCTGGGTAATCGCATCGACCAGTGCCCGTGCTGCGGCAAGGTCTCCTTCTTCAGCGCTCTCGCGGATGGAGAAGGTTGCATCGGTGAGAAGTTTTTTTGCCAGAACACGGGTCAGATCATCAACAATCCCGGCAGACTTTGGATCCGGGCTTCCCATCCGGGTTATAGCCCGGTCCCGCTCGCGTATGCGCACCGAATCGGCCCATGTATGCAGTTCAGCGAGCATCTCGTCAGCTGATCTCCGGTTCAGGTGTCGCATGAAGATTCCGAGTTCCTCGTCAACAAATTCCCGGGCCCGTTCAGCTTCTGCGGTGCGGGTGCTCATGGTCTGCTCGTTGATCGTGCGAAGGTTGTCCAGGGAAAAAAGACAGACGCCATCGATGCCATCTGCTCCTTCCTCAACGTCACGGGGCTGGGCGATGTCGATGAGAATCAGCGGCCGGGGATGTCCTTCCACCGGCCAGTACCGTGCTTTCATCGCCTGTGCCAGCTCCTTTATATGGATGATGGGATGAGGTGCGGAGGTGCAGGATATCACAACATCAGAAAGGGTAATATAATGGTAAAGTTCCGAGAGGCGGACTGCCTTGCCCCCGATCTTATTTGCCAGGATCACCGCCCGACCGTAGGTCCGGTTTGCGACGTACATTGCAGTCAGACGCCTGGCGGCAAGCGCCTGAGCAACGAGCAGCCCCATCTCGCCACTGCCTACGACGAGGATGTGTTTCCCTTCAAGGCTCCCTATCTGGGATTCTGCGAGGAGGACAGCTGCCGATCCTACCGATACCGCTCCCCGGTTTATCAGGGTGCGTTTGCGCACTTCGATCCCGACATGTACCGCCTTGTTAATGCAGAATTCAAGGAATGTGCTGGCGGTTTCCGACTCCTGGGCATCAGCCAGCGTTTTTTTCAACTGCCCGATGATCTGGTCCTCACCGACAATCATTGAATCGATACCGGAAGCGAGGCTGAAGAGATGACTAAGCGCGCCTTTCCCGTCGTGCATGAAGAAATCCTGGCGTCCCTGGCTGGCAAGGAAATCCCGGAGCTCACCGGCATCGCCTTCAACGATCAATTCGACGCGGTTGCAGGTCTGGAGCAAAAGAACACCTTTGAACCGGTGACCTGCTGTACGGAGCAATTCCGGCTCGTCAGGGAAACGGAATGCTTCAATGACCCTGACATTTGCCGTGTGATGGCTCACGCCGGCAATGGCGATAGGGACTGTGGCAGGTTCAGTCATGAAGGTACCTCGCCTTCAGCTGCCGCCGTACCTGTTCCGGATCTTTTTGTAAGGTCTCCCATACGGAAGGGTCGTTTAACACTTCCCTTAGGATCGCATTCCTTCGTGCCAGGGAAGGCTCATACGTTTTCAGCTGCTCCCGCAGCTCGCGCTGCAACGCCACCATCTCGTCGAGAGCAGGGTAGTGCATCTCAATCTGTTCCCTGATGAACCGTGAAACTGCCGGGCTGCTTCCCCGGGTGCTGATAGCGAGCAGGAAATTGTTCCCCCCGGTCACCGAAGGTATAATGACGTCCCCGGTTTTGCCCTCGGCATTATTGAACAGGATATGCTGGTTTTTACTGATCTCTCCAATCCGGTTATTCAGGGCAGGATCGGGCAGGGTTGCGATGACAAGAAAGGCCCGTTTGATTAACCCCACGATCTCCTCATCGGTGGCAGTACTTACGTCGAGTACTTTTTGTTCGACAGGAAGAGCGGTGATTTTTGAGGTAAACGAACGGCTGACCACCAGTACGTCGGCCTCGCGGAAAAAATACGCAGCTTTCCGGGACGCGACCTCTCCTCCTCCGAAGATAACAATACGTTTTCCCGAACAATCCACAAAGAGAGGGATCATCTGGTATTAAATTAGAGCGATTGCGTTACATTAAGATGCTGGAATTGTTTGCAGATCTTCCGGGATCTTCAACAGGAGCAGATTCTGCCGGATCACGCGGATGGGAGAAATGAATTATTCTGCGGTTCTTCCCTTGGCATGGATCAAAAAAATACGGTTGTCGCGTCGTCGTCTGTTCGATATGCTTAAATTGTATGAATGCTCACATTTCAAAGCACATCTGCGCCGATAGTGTAGTGGTTATCACTAGGCGTTGCCAACGCCTAAACCCGGGTTCGAGTCCCGGTCGGCGCACTCTGCCTTGATGTTCAAGGCGCGCTCACTTTTGACTAAAGTCCTGATCTCTTTAGCAGTACTTTTCACTGATGGTGTTATTCCTGTTTTGAAGGTTATATTAATCGTGTAAGTCCCGGCCGAGGCAATCTCATTCTCCGTCAAAACCACCATTCATATAGATTGAACCAAAAAAAATGCTCCATAACAGCATATCGTCACTTGGTTATATTCTCATTTTGAAAAATACCATTCAAGGTTTTTCTTTTCTTTATAGCACAATTATCATAAATATCAGAGAGCGTGAGATTATGCGTGATGCGGCTTCTTTGTCAACGGGCAGAATGTTGCCCTGATCCCGGGAACCTCGACACCGGTCGCCATCAACAATGTCAATATGGGAAATCCTGGAACGGGATTGAAAAATATTGCGGGAAACGATCCAACTCCGCACAATGCGATCTATTACAGAAACAATGACCTGCAGGATGGTGGCCCATTCATTAACACTGAGATGGACGGGCTCACGACAGTGTTCACCGCGACCGCACATGTGAATCATGGTGTGACGAATCATATTAAACTGGCAATCGCAGACACCGGCGATGGTTATTATGATTCCAATGTATTCATCAAGGCGGGAAGCTTCTCCGCTCAGCCACTGACGTTACTACCATTGACTGCAACCAACACTGTGGGTGCAACGCATACCGTGACGGCAACATATACCCCCCGGCAGGTGTAGCACCGTCCGGGAAAGCCGTGAACTTTGAGATTACTGCAGGTCCGAATGCCGGTATGGCCGGTGGAGATGTCACGGACGCCAACGGGGTTGCTACCTGGAGTTACACCAGTACACTTGCAGGCACCGATACGATACATGCGTTTATTCTATTCACCGATGCCCCGAACAATGATGTTGCCTCAAACCTGGCCTATAAAACCTGGGTTACGGGTAGCAACAATATACCGGAGTTCCCATCAATGTTCCTGCCAGCGACCATGATCATCGGATTTCTTGGAGCCGTTGTGCTCATCCAGAGAACCAGGGAACATTAAAACTTTTTTTTCTGCAGTTTTTCCGCAGTATTCAGAACCACAATCGGGAACAATACTATTCTTACCGATTACATGACGTTCCCTTTCGGACGCAGAACAACCTTCAGATTCCGACTCTCCCGTATACCCCCAGATCGAATTTTCCGGCACCTGATCATGGTTCGTACCCGGTGGTAATTTACGAGGCTGTTGAAAAGGGGGATAATACCGATCTCAGGAAGGTTGATAGCGTAATTCTTCACGGCATACAGCACCGGATGGGTTACCAGAGCCCGGGGTTCAAACGATACCTCAAAAAATCACCGGTCATTTCCCGTGAAGATACCTGCATCGGATTAATGCAGGATATTTCGGAACCTGTATGATGATACAATAACAATATCCGTGATCCGAAAAAAGCTCATGAAAAAATCGCAAAAAATGTCTTAGTGTTATAGGAAGAAATTATTTCTTCTTTGCTGCCGCCTTTTTGACTGGCTTTTTCGCTTCCGGCTTCTTTGCCGCTGCCTTCTTTGCTGCTGCCATGTGTATTCCACCTCCTACCGGAAAGGGTTATAAAACTCATTAATCTATAAATTAATAAATATTTTGGTCGCAACGCCATTTTGGCGCATAGAATCCCTATCAACCATCACTTATTCCCCTCCAAAATGCCAGTAACTGGACAACAACCAATTCTTTCAGGAATATTTCCTGAAATGCGCAATCCTTTAAATTTCCTGCCGATTTACAAAAAAGCGGTAATATGGGCATTAAAATTTCCGTCGATCCAAGCAGAATAGCCAAGAGATCCGGGATGGGTGCGCAGATTTTTTTCAGGGGTAGAATTACCATAAATCCGGGAAACTGATTGTTTTATTTTTTGATTTGAATTTGATATGGTGGGTAAAACGTTGTGAGGCTCCTTAGCATTCTGCCATTGTTGTATTGGGTTTTTACCATTGCAAAAATTCTGGTAAAAAATCAGGATATTTTTTGGGTTGGATCGTAACAGGATTCACATACCTAAAAATAAAAAAATAATTGACCTTTAAAAAATCCCGGCTTATTCTCTCTCTTCCTTTTGCTGTGAGGATACCCGGCAAAAGCTGGTTCGTTTGATCCGATCCTGGATGATACGGTAGAACAGCACGTTTCCCGCTGCGACAATGAATAGGAGTACCAGGACATGAACAATAAGGATAAGGTACGGGTCACCGCCGCCGGAGAGGATCATGGAGAGTGCGTACACGATCACGGCGCCGGTCATGGCGATGATGCTGATCACCGGTGCCCTCGTCGCCGTATACATCCTGCTGCGGATTTCGGGGAACACCAGGAGGCCGATGACCCCGATTCCTGCAAAGCCCACGCTCAGTGCAAGAAGGGTGGACATTGCGGCATCGATAAGGAGGTCGGTCATACCTTCTCACCGCCTTCTGACCGTGCCATGGCTATCGTTCCCGCGTAACAGAGACCGATGAGGATAATGGAAATATCCAGTATAACGATGTTTCCCCAATAGATACTGAGTCCAAGTGCTGCGCCGGCGGCGAGGGTGATCGCCGTGTTAACCGCGACAAACCGATCATCGCGGGCAGGTCCGGGAATGACCCGCAGGACTGCGCAGACAGAGAGAACAATAAGGCAGAATACGGTGACAAGCCAGGTATTGATCATGTGGTAGTATACTTTGGTGAGGATTGTATTTATCAATCTCCCCGCCCCATGCCGGACCCTTGCCTGAAAGACAGATTGAATAAAAAATGATGGAAATGATAATACAACCACGGATACCCGGCATTCCCCCTGAAGGTGAGTGGGCGTTCCCCCGCTATTTTTATTCCCGCAGAACAAACAATGAGAGAAGATGCGTCCGTCATATCTGGGAAAGATCCTGCTGCGCTGGTGTGATCGCTGCCACGCGCCGGTGCTTGCAAAGACCTGTGCCTGTGGAGCGGATACCCGGGAAGTTCCTGTTACCCCCCCGGGCGATGCCCGCCCCGCATTTCCGGCAGATTGTGAACGTATCAACCGGATCTATAAAGAGCATTTCGGCGCACCCCTGGTCCCGGACGGGCACATCGCGCTTCTGAACAAGGTGCCAGACCAGGACCGGATGGAAGAGATAGTAGTGGGAGGAGGGATCGCAGGGATCATCCGATACTATCCGCAGGAACGGCGCTGGGAGCCGGTTCCCCGTCCTGAAGCCTGCGCCCTTTTCTCTCCCCGGAAACGATACGTAATTGTTGATGATGACGTGATCCCGTTCATCAGGGATCAGCACATGAGCGTCCTTGGGCCCGGGCTCGTTTTCATCGAGGACGCGGTACGTGCCGGGGATGAAGTTTTCATTCTGGGGAGGGATGGATTGTGTGTTGGTGTCGGGCGGGCAAAAGTCGATGCCGCTGCCGCCCGGGAGATGAAAAAAGGTCCAATCGTCAGGACCCGCAGGAATATCGCATCGACCATCGTGCCGGGAATCTCGAGTTGGGACGCAGCGGTAATGGCAAATGCCGATGTGCTTGCTTCTGGAGAATCTTCCTCCATCCGGTTTGTGCAGGAAGTTGCCGCAAAAAACCCGCATCTTGCGGCGAACGTTTCCTATTCCGGCGGCAAGGACAGCCTTGCTACGCTCCTGGTGGTCACCAAAGCCATTGGCAGTGTCCCGATGCTCTTTGCCGATACCGGTATGGAGTTTCCTGAAACCTACGCCAATATCGAACAGGTATCCCGGCATTACGGTCTGGATGTGATCCGTACTGACGGAAAAACAAAATTCCGGGACACGTTTGAGGACCAGGGCCCTCCTGCCGTGAACTTCCGCTGGTGCTGCAGGGTCTGCAAGCTGACACCCGTGGCGAACCTGATCCGCAACCGGTGGGGAGAGTGCCTCTCCTTCATCGGCCAGAGGAGATATGAGTCGGCGTCCCGGGCACAGAGCGACCGGGTCTGGCGGAATTCAAACGTACGGTCCCAGCTCTCGGCAGCACCAATCCATAACTGGACTGCACTCCACGTCTGGCTTTACCTGATGAGGGAGCAGGCTCCCTATAATATCCTGTACGAGCACCATCTGGACCGGATCGGTTGTTTCATGTGCCCGTCAAGTGATATGGCATTGATCCATGGGATCGAAACAGAGTATCCCGCACTCTGGGCAGGCTGGCGTTCACAGCTTGAAGAATGGCAACAGAAGCACAATCTTCCTCCTGAATGGATCACGGAAGGCAGGTGGCGGCTCCGGGAAGGGTGTATCAATGAAGAAGATAGCCATTATTGATTACGGGCTGGGAAACCTGCGGAGCGTGATCCGCGGGCTCGAAAAAGCCGGCGCCCATGCAATGATCACCGCGGAAAAAGATGAAATTGCATCTGCAGATGGTCTCGTGCTCCCGGGTGTCGGCGCCTTTCACGAAGGAATGGATCAGCTGGGCAGCCTGAAGGAAACGGTCATGGAAGCAACGCGTGATGTCCCCCTCCTGGGAATCTGCCTGGGAATGCAGATGCTGATGGATACCAGCGAGGAACATGGGATTCACCTCGGGCTGGGCCTCGTTCCGGGGCAGGTGAAGCGGTTCCCCCGTGGTTCGGGACAGAAAGTTCCTCATATGGGCTGGAACTCGCTCGTCATCGAGCAGGCCGATAATCCGCTCTTTGCCGGGTTCGGGAGGGAGGAATATGTCTATTTTGTCCACTCCTTCTATGCAGATACAGCACCGGAATATACGCTCACGACAACTGAGTATATCTGTCCTTTTGCATCTTCGGTGGGGAGAGATCATGCATATGGTGTCCAGTTCCATCCTGAGAAGAGCGGCGCAATCGGTCTCCGGCTCCTGAATAATTTCATTGGGATGGTGTAATGTATACCCCTCACTCATCCCTGTTTCGTACCTTTTTTTTTAACGACGCCCTGTAGAGAAACCTTTTAATTTCGGCCATTCGATGCTGTAGATATGAAAAGGATTATCCTCATCGCATTATGTCTGATGGGCATTATGGGGACGGCATCTGCGTACCAGCTGTACCTGAGTTGTCCGGAGACGGTGCAGGTCGGAATCCCGCTGAAATGCTCTGTCGACAGCAACTTCCCTGCCGGGACCACGTTTGACGTAGTGCTTTACCAGTCCGGGTATACGGCCACTCCTATCAGCAGGGTGTCCATGACGATCCAGGAAAATCATGCCACCGTCTATCAGTTGTTTGATACGAAAGGATTGCCGGGCGGCCAATACAAGGTGGAAGTCCAGTTTAACGGTCTTGAGGAAGCCAAACTGTCATCCGATTCAATGACCTGGCAACTCCCCAAACTTCTGGATCGTTCTGCAGACATCACGATAACCTCTCCGGTATCCCAGACCCCCGATGAAGCGCTCAGGATCGAAGGGTCAGTTCTCAAACTTGGTAATGACGGTGTCAATCTTGAAGTCAGGGGACCGGAGGGCACTGTCTTCGGGCCTCAGTACATCGGGACACGACTTGATTTGAAAACCGGGGCGGGAATATTTACCCAGAAGGTGACGGTGACCGGGCCCGGGGAATATGATGTATACTTCAAGGATGCCGATGGTTATATCGGCGTGAAGACATTCAATGTCATCGCTTCGGGGACCTCTTCACCGACAACCGTTCCGAAAACAACGGTCATAACCTCACGTCCGACAACAGCAACTCCTACTCCCCTCCCGACGACAACCAAGTCCCCTCTCTCCCTAATCCCTGCCGGTGCGGCGCTCGCTGGTATTGGGTTGCTGGCAGTGTTCCGGGCAGGTAAGCGTTAGACAATTTCTTTCTTTTTATTGACACTGAATGATACCGGCAAATACGAGAAATTATTCTATTTTTTCGCCGCAGAAATCATGGGAAAATTATCCTGCGCTCTTTTTTTTTGGGGGTAATAATTGTTCCCTCAGCCTCCGCTGGGCATCCCCGGGATGCGATAGATTCTCGGAAAGCTGATTAGAAATCTCTTTAACTACGGAAGAAACGGATAAGACGGGATCCCTCTCACGTTTTTTTTACAATATCAACAAAAAATGAACAGCACAGGATTTCCCCTGAGAATCGCGCTTGCCCGCTTCTCATTATGGGGGTTGAGACTCCTATGCCCCCAGATGCGATGAACGCCGCCGCTCCCGACGGGACGCCCCCGTGGTGGATTGGGGACTGAAAAATTCGGCTCTGAGAAAACACTCTGTTTTCTGCGATTTTTAAAATAAAATGACAAACAGAGGGGACAGTGCCTGTCCCCCCGAATCGCCCTGCGCTTTACGAAGACGCATGTATTACCTTTCGGGCGTTATCGCTTTTCAGGGTACCATAACGGCGTGGGCGGATTAAAATGCCTGACCTCCCGGGATAGGAATATAATTTTCTGATTATTATGAGCAGAAAGTTCTAAAATAATGTCCCTGCCCCGCCGCGCCCCGGAGAGGCCATGAGGTGGGGAACCCTCGTAAATATTCTGATTTACGTGGTTTTTGTGAAATCCCTGTTTATTCCCATTTCTCCATCACAAAAAAAATTACGATTGTCATTCCCCGGGATAGATATACGGTGCTTATGCAAATTTTTCCAGCACCCTGAAAATTGAAAATTCGTTGTTGGAATTACTCCCTCAGGTTTTTCCTCTTTTTCCAGAGATATGCTTCATAGACAACCAACACGAGAATAACCAGCAGACCTCCCAGGAAAAATGCCAGTGCCGGGGCCAGTCCTGCTGCTGCCGGTGCACTGTAACCCACAGGGGCAGGTACTGGTGTAACTGGCATTGTCGGCACGAGTGTTGCAAAGGGCGTTGGAGCGGTGGTGAGGTTTGCTGTACCGAGATCGGCGATCCCTTTCGATCCGGCAGCGGTGATCCCGGGTGTCATCGTCACGTTGGGGAGGCAGCATTCGGAGACGACTTTTGGGGTGATAATTCCGGTCTCCCGGTTAGCCTGAAGAGCAGTGGGGGCATTCATGCCATATCCGGCATTTCCAAGAAGCGGGGAGACAAGGGAGAGGGCAAGCGTTCCGAGGATTACTATGCAGAAGAGAGATGCATATTTTAGGAGCAGTGAACGCACATTGGACGAGCGGGGGGCGACGATCAGGAGCTGGTTTGTGAGGGAGTATATCTTTATCTCCCGTCCTTTTACGCTGTACCGGGTCTCGGCAACGGAGATCAGCCCGGCTTCCAGCAGGTTCTCAATATGATATTTTGCAGTCGTGAGCGGGATGGAAAGCCGTTCAGTGATCTCCGTTAAGCTCTTCGGATGCTCCGCCAGCAGCTGGAGGATGTCGCTGGCAGTCTGGCTCCCCATCGCTTTTGAGATCTTCTGAGCTCGCTCATCGCCCGGTTCCAGGATTACAATCTCATCAGCCATGCAGCGCAGCGATTATCCGTTCGCGTCCTACTTTCAGTGCCAGATCCAGTTGATCAGCATCCGGTCCGCCACCCTGAGCCATTGCAGGTTTGCCGCCTCCCTTGCCCCCAAGAAGGCTGCAGACCTGGCTGATGATCTCACCGGCGTTTACCCGGGCATCACCTGAGGTGAGCACAACCCGCACGGTATCGCCGGTTCCGGCAACAAGAGCAACTCCCCCATCCGCAGATACCGAGGTTGCAAGAGCAGCGAGCTCTTTTGCCGGGAGATCGATACGTTTGATGACCACCGCGACACCCCCGATCGATTCCGCGACAAGGGTCTGTATTTCAAGCTCGACGAGCCGGGCGCTCATCCGGTCGATATCTTTCTTCTGTTCCTTCCATTCGTTAAAGAATCGCAGGACGGATGACGGGAGATTCTCGGGTTGTACCGAAAGGATATCGGACGAGGATGCAACAATCTGTTCCAGGTGCTGCATATAAAAGATTGCGGCCACCCCTGCGGCAAATTCGATTCGCTCGATACCATCCTGGATATGTTCAACCCTGATGATCTTGATGACACCGACCTCGCCGGTGTTCCGGCAATGGGTACCGGCACAGGCCTCGATATCACCGGCAACTTTAACCACCCGGATCTCTCTCCCCGGCGGTACACCTCCCTGGTAGAGGGAAAAACCATATTTTTGCTCGGCTTTTGTACGGTCCTCAACCGAGATCTCTACCGGCAGGCTCTCCATGATCATCCGGTTTGCCTTCGTCTCAATGTTCCGGAGTTCATCAGGAGTGATATGCTTGAAATGCCGGAGGTCAATCCGCGAGCTTTCGCTTCCTTTCTGCGCTCCTGCCTGGTGGATGTGTGCCCCCAGTACATCTTTTGCCGCGTGAAGGAGGATATGGGTGGCCGTGTGGTGGCGCATCAGGGACCATCGCCGCTCTTCATCCACCATCCCTTTTACCCGTTCCCCGCGGTGGAGGATACCTCCGGTAATATGGTGCAGTATCACTTCACCGATCTTGATGACGCCATCCACCCTGACCATGCTGTCGGAACTGACCAGGGTACCGGTGTCGGCAGGCTGACCGCCACCATCCGGGTAGAAGAGTGTCTGGTCCGTTACCACGTAGCCATCAAAGAAATCCAGCACGACTGCCTCAAATTCGATATCGGACGACTGCTCGTAGTAGAGTTTCCGGGTAGGAGGAAGTCCTGAAATCCTCGAGGAATAGTCCGTCGTTTTCTCCTCAGCCGGCTCTTTTTTCGATTCGGAATGCATATCCGCAACCATTGAATAAAAATTATCGGGCAGGTCTATCACTGCACCTTCCTTTGAGGCGATATCCCTGACCATCTCCGGCTGGATCCCGTGGGAATCATAGAGTGTGATGATCTCGGAGAGCGGAACCCGCTGGCTCTTTGCCTTGTATGACTTTGCAAGCTTCTGAACAATCCGCGTCCCCCGATCAAGGGTCGACGCAAACTTCACGGTTTCGCGGTCGACGATCTCGCGGACGACGGAGATATCCTGTTCAAACGAATTCATGCCGATGATCTTTGTCTGCTCTTCGATGAGGTCGGCGAGAGGTTCCTGGATATTCAGCTCGTTCATCATCCGCAGCGTTCTCCGTATGACGAGACGTGCCAGGTAACCTTCGCGGACATTGGAGGGCACGATGCAGTCACCGAGCATATAGGCGAGGCACCGGGTATGATCGACGACGGCATAGACCTTCTCGATCGGCGTGATCATCTTGTCGAGTTTCTCCGGCGAGACATCTATTGCCGCTGCAACCTTCTTGCGCAGCTGATAGAGGTTCGTACCCGAGATGTCCATGAGTCCGGCGAATTTTGCGTTCAGCGCAAGGATCTTGGTGTAATCCTTATTGTCAAGCAGGTGCAGGAGCCCGGCAAAACCCATGACCCTGCCGACCATCTCAGGAAATACGGCATCGTAGATGGTGGGCGAGCCTTTGGAAGCCCATACAAGCCGTTCGAGCCCGTAACCTGTATCGACGATGCGGAGATTCATGGGATAATACATCTCGCCGTTCAGCTCGTACCCAGGCCCCTGAGTCTTCTGCCTTCCGAGGCTCATGAAGACGAGCGTCGCGATCTCAAGCCCTCCGATGAGCACCTCAACGCTCGGCCCGGCATTGCCGCCCCCTATCCAGGGATGTTCCTTGTAGGTGACGTCGTTGATATCCCCGCCGATGGATGCGATAAACTGGTCGCAGAGTTCGACCGTCCGGTCTTTCCAGTAGATCTCCTCAGACGGGGTATTGAAGGCATGGTGTGCCATCATCTCAAAGGTAGTGAGATGCCGACCGGACCTGCCAACCGAGTCAAGATCATTGAGCCGGATACAGGGCTGGGATATCGTGAGCGGGTTTGCCGGGGGTGGTACGATCCCTCCGGTGACAAACGGCTGGAAATCCGCTATTGATGCGATGGTAAGGTAGATATCATCCCTCCAGCGTGCGACCACCGGATAACGTCCCACCCGGGTGTGGCCATGGTTTTCAAAAAAAGAGAGGTACGCTTCACGCATGCTGTCGAGCGTATGGGTCCTGAAGATCGGTTTGCCGATAAAATTATAGGGTTCGCACGGAGCGTCCCCGCAGATTTCACGCGAGCTGTCCCGCGTCCAGAATGCAGAACCACACTTCTTACAGACCTTGCGTGTCAGCCCCTGTGTCTTAAAATATTCGAGCTGGTATTCTTCTTCGAGCATGCGAAATCACGTAATCGTCAGTACAATTTGATTACGAACGGTAATTATTGTATGGTTGCCCGCTTAACTTTTCCACCGGTCCTGGTACCAGCTGTCGATGCTTTCATACAATCCGGTCTCCTGCGCTATCCTGACGGCAAGCAGATGCCAGCAGGTCCTGTTCCGGAACATGAAATCCCCGCAGGTACAGAAATCTTCGTCGACCACATATTCGGCAGTCCTGCCGGTTACGACGAAAAAATCCAGGAATCTCGTAATCTTCCCTGCGTCGAGAGCCGCAAGTGCTTTTTTCCCCCGGTTCCCAAAGGTCTCTTCAATCTCAAGGCGAACAGGTGCATCGAGAGTCTTTGTTTTGCCAAGGCGATGCCAGATATCGCTCATGGGATGATCTGCAAAAGGGGTGGATCATCGATGTACCGCCAGTTCCTACGGGTTGCAAGGCGCTGCATGGCCGGTGCTTCGAGGGCGTAATGGGATGCCTCGATGCAGGGAAGCGGGGACGACCGGGCAACCGAGTGTTTCATCTCGGCAGAAAGGAAGGCGTCGGCACCTTTTGTATAAGCTTCGTTAATGATCAGGGTATCGAAACCGCTGCCGGCAACAAGTGCGAGCTGCCTGCATGTCTTTACCTCTCCCCAGATTCGAAGAATGCATCCAAGACGCAGCGAGATTTCGGCGGGTGTCAGCGTGCAGGTGCCAATACATCCCAGCGCCAGAGGTTCGATATCTTTGAGCGAGAGGAGTTCTGCGAGCGCATTATTGACCCCTTCTTTTGCCCGGTCGAAGTTGGTGTGCATGACATAGAGATTCATCTCAGCAGAGAGAACGGAACGCATCAGTTCCGCAGTCCGCCCGGTCAGGGCAGTGAGAGGTGTCCACAGGGGAGTGTGATGTACTACGAGCATATCAGCTGATGCCATAATTGCCTGGTTCACGACAAAAGGTGTCGCATCCAGAGCACAGCAGACCCGTATGACATCCGGTCTTCCTTCGACAATCAGCCCTATCTTCCCGATATCAAAATCTTCAGCAAGGTCCGGTGGAGCGAGCTGCTCCATCTCTTCAATGAAGGCACGCACATGCATAGGAAGGAATAGTCACCAGGACTTAAATATCATATATTACTAGAGGTAATAACAATTAATTTAAATATTCATAAAAGCGTATTTCTGGTCATGCACAAGACCATCGATCAGATCAACGAGCGTATCCGTGACGGCACAGCCCGCGTTGTCACCGCCGAGGAGATGCCCTTGATCGTTGCCGAGCTGGGAGAGGAGGGGGCGCTCAAAGAAGTGGATGTGGTCACTACCGGAACATTCGGGGCCATGTGTTCTTCGGGTGCATTCATTAACTTCGGTCATGCAGAACCTCCCATCCGGATGGAACGGATCTGGCTGAACAACGTGGAAGCATATGGCGGACTTGCCGCCGTCGACACCTATATCGGTGCGACCCAGCAGTCGGATACCCGCGAAGAGGAATATGGCGGGGCGCATGTGATCGAGGATCTTGTGGCAGGAAAATCCGTGGAGCTCCGGGCGAGTTCCCGGGGGACCGACTGTTACCCGCGCAGGACGATAACGACCGATCTCCTGCTGGAAAATTTAAACCAGGCGATTATGTGCAATCCGCGCAACTCCTACCAGCGGTACAATGCAGCCACGAATTCCACGGACCGCGTGTTGCATACCTACATGGGGACCCTGCTGCCGAACTGTGCCAATGTCTCATTCTCCGGTGCAGGGCTGCTCAACCCGATCTCCAACGATCCCAAATTCCGCCTGATAGGGAGCGGTATCCCCATCTTTTTATGCGGAGCGCAGGGTATGGTGATCGGCGAGGGGACCCAGCATTCACCTGCCGGGGGCTACGGGACCCTGATGGTGACGGGGAATTTAAAGGAGATGTCCCAGGACTATCTCAGGGCCGCAACCATGACCGGCTATGGCGTCACGCTCTATGTCGGGCTTGGCATCCCCCTCCCGGTGCTCGATATCGATGTCGTTCGTGCAACTGCTGTCCGCGACGAGGATATCACGGTGGATCTCCTTGATTACGGCGTGCCGAGCCGGAGCCGCCCGGCGCTCAGGAAGGTGACCTATGCCGAGTTACGGAGCGGGACGGTTGAGATGGGTGGGGAGGAGGTCAGGACTTCGTCGCTCTCCAGCTTCCGGAAGGCACGCCAGGTAGCCGAGGAATTGAAGCACTGGGTCGAGCGAGGCAGCATGCAACTTGCCCTTCCCACCCGCCCGATCGACGCAAAAAAGGTGGCAAAGCCGATGTACCAGAGCATCAAGGGCCCGCGGGTGCTCGACATCATGGATCGGCAGGTTGTCAGTATCGGCCAGGACGAGGAGATCACCACAGCAGCAAAAAAACTCCTCAAAGGCGAGACCAACCACCTGCCGGTGATTGACCGGGACGGAGTACTCGTGGGTATCGTTACAACCTTTGACATCTCTAAGGCGGTTGCAAACCCCGGTAAGGCGCATTTGGTGAAGGATATCATGAAGAGGAAGGTGATCACGACGACGCAGGATGAAGCGGTGGATATTGCCGTGCAGAAACTCGAACAGAATAATATCAGCGCCCTGCCGGTCCTTGATGCCGGGCACCATGTGATTGCGATGCTCACGGCAATGAATCTCGGGAAACTCTTTGGCGGGAGGTGGCTGAAATGAAACTGCTGGTGACTTTCTCACGCAAGAAAGGGAGAAAACCGATCATCGCCCAGGCTGTGCGTGACACCGGCGTCCTGATCAATGTGGAACGGGCGGTTATCGATTCCTCGGAGGGAGAGGCTCTCATCGATGTTCCGGACGAACAGTGCAAGCTGGTCAGCGACACGATGATCCGCCTCGGTGCAACAGTCCATCTCCTTGAACACGGGATCAGTGTAAACGAGAGCGAATGCGTTGACTGCGGGGCGTGCATCAGCATCTGCCCACGTGAAGTATTCTCGCTCGATAAGGACTTCCGGCTGCAGCTGGAAGAGAAGAAATGCATCCTCTGCGGCAAGTGCATTGACGCATGTCCTCACCAGGCTCTTACGCTTCCGCTATGATTCGTGAACCGTTCCGGTTCCGGGAGACCTTTGCCACGATCCTTGCCGATGAACCGGAGCATGTCGCCGCGGCAAAGGAGGGCATGCTCGAAGCCCGGCAGGTCCTCGAGGCGTATATTGCCCGGGATCCTTTTTTCCAGGTTACTTTTGATCCCTACATGCCGGATTCCGATGAGATCATCATAAAACGGATGACAGAAGCAACAGGTAAGGCCGGTGTCGGACCGATGGCAGCGGTGGCGGGGGCGATTGCGTGGGCGGGTATTGAGGCGATGGCAGATGCCGGCGCGGTATTCGGGGTGATCGATAACGGCGGGGATATTGCCCTCACCAGCGACCGCCCGGTCCGGGTGGGAATCCACGCCGGTGAAGCACTGCTCTCTGACCGGATCGCTTTCGTCGTCCCTCCACAGGAGAACATTCTGGGGATCTGCACATCATCGGCAACCGTCGGGCCATCCGTCTCTTTTGGCATGGCAGATGCGGTGACTATCATCTCACCCGATGTCGCGCTTGCCGATGCCTGGGCAACCTCGGTATGCAACCAGATCCGCCCGGAAGACCAGTCTGTTCTCACCCGGATCGACCCCTTACGGGTTTCGGGCGTTTTTGTTATTATGGGGGAGATGCTGGTGAAATGGGGAGTGCTTCCGCCAATCGTCCCTGCTGTCGTTGATGAGCAACTGATCAGCGCGGGAGACCGGTGATAATCCAGGGAATTCCTGTCATAAATCCTTGTTCTCGTGGATGTTTCGCTCGAAGGCCGCGAAATTTCACGTATTTTTCGCTTAATCGTGATTAAATTACTCAAATTTTCCACATGGATTTCTTCACACAGAATTATTGATTCCTTTTTAAAGATAAGAATCAAGTGCAGATCGTTGCGTAACAACAGTCGATGCACTTGTTTTTGTATTTACCTTTGTTCGGATAAAATCCTTTGTCGATTATCTCAAGAATTTCATTGACAATCTCAAGCCCTCTCTCGAAATCCTGCTCAGTAAATTCAATCGTTTCGATGTGATTGTTGCTCCGGGTGAAACAGATAAACCCCCGTTTCACATTGAGATTATAATTCTCCCGGATCATGATCGCGTGGAGCACCAGCTGATATTTGTATGTCTGGAAGATCGTGTCCTTGAACTCCGCAAATTTGTATTCGAACGGGGCTGCCGTATCATCATCGAGAAAGAGTACTTCATCAACTATCCCTTTGATGTGATGCTTCTTGGACGCGATGAAAACATTGACCTCCTTTTTTACGACACCGAGTTTCTTCCGGAGGTAATCCGGATTCATTATCATTTTTTCTTCGTGCACCTCGCGTCCTTTCATCACCTTGAAACGTTTTTCCTCATGCTGCGGAATGTCAAGACAGTGCATGTAATAGATGAACCGGGGGCAGAAAAGATATTCGAGCACATCGGAGATTGTAATGATCGTTTCGCTGTCGGTTGGCATAATCAGAAGAATTTTGTCAGGAGTTCATCGCTCACCAGTTTCTTGTCGAAAGCCTGGCCAAGCAGTTTCACTTTCTTGAAGGAAGTATCATCCATCGGGAATACGTATACAGAGTCAACTTCCGGATCAATCTCATGCTCGCATTCCAGCGCAAGTGAATCGCGCTCATTGGAATTCAGGTTCCCGAGAAACACGCTCTTCTGGACCCGGTACAATCCCTTGTTCAGGCAAATCTGCGCCACATGGTTACGTGCTTTGTTCTTCGCAATATCATACACAACCCAGACCATCGTCATTTTCTAATCTCCTATTTGATCAGTTTGTTTGCGATGGTGTGGCACTCCATCTGGATCGTGTTCTGAATTTTCACGTTCCTTCCACGATAATCGATCTCTCTATCAAACATCTCATTGACTGCCCCGATCAGTAAGGCCTTACCATCCTTGTTCAGGTAAAATCCGCCCGGCACGGGATCGAAATATTTCTCGGAGACCTGCCGTTTCATAAAGAGATTGAGCACCGTTTTATCGATATGAGTCCGGAACAGCTCGATCAAATCGAAGACAAAGGATCGCTTGTTATAATTGTCCGTGTGCAGGAACCCGACATAGGGATTCTATCTCATCTTACCCCCCGATCCGCCAGCCAATTGAGCCTGTTTTGCGCACATTCCGGATCCGTCTTGATTCCCGGGAAACCGGGCTCATATCAGCCGTGTCCTGATGAATTTACATGCTAATTCCGCGAATTCCGCACTTTTCTTGGTTTTATGTCAGACAGCAATCCGAAAAATATACCCATCTAGGGCTTGTTTTGCCAAAATATCGATTTTTCAGGATCAGGGAGACAGACACTCATAGACGATCTCAATTATAAGAATTAACCGACGTAAAATATCTACTTCAGTGCAAGGAGTCTCGATAGTGTTAAAACAAATTTCACAGCGGTGCCTGGCCAATCTGAACCTCCGGTTAATGCAGGATTGTGATTATGCTGTAGGTAAATCCCACGAAAAATGAAATTACATTTCTTGCGAGTAACCTATGCACCACGAACAACTTTGTGTGGCACCGGGTGCCTATCAGTGCAACACAAACAACTTTGTGTATCACCGGAGACTCTCAAACGGAACTCCCTCAGTTATAGCAATCAGTTTGGGGAATACGTAGATTGTGGGTCGCCGACCTTTCCCCTCTCGGGCAACCATAAGGATCTGGTGTTCATACAGTTTGCCGAGTAACCGGTTTGCACTATCCTTGGGAATTTTTGATGCAATAATAAAATCGGTTGATTTAAACACCGGCCGGGAAAAGATCGCGTCGATTGCCTGGATGGAATACTGCGAATGAGTTATCTCAGGCACTTGTCTTTTCATATTTTCATACAGGCCGAGAAGCTGCTTTGCTTTCTCACTGTTATCATTTGCTTGTTCAATAATTGCCTGGAGGAAGAATGAAATCCAGCCGTTCCAGTCCTGGTCTCGGGAAATTGCCAATAACCGGTCGTAATAGATATCCCTGTTCCGTTCGAGATAAGCACTGATGTAAAACCGGGGTGTTGAAAGGATCTTTTTATTGTAAAGGATTAGAGGAATCAGCATACGGCCGATCCGGCCATTCCCGTCCCTGAAGGGATGGATGAGTTCGAATTGTGCTTTCAGTATTGCAAGCTGCACCAGAGGATCTTTTTCTTCGGTGTGCAAATAATTCTCCCAGTTTGTTAGTGCATCCATAACATTTTGAGGCGCAGGAGGAACAAACGTCGCATGTTCAATGGGCGTACCGGGCGGCGCGATGTAGTTCTGTATCCTTCGAATTTCCCCCGGTTCTCTTTCCCGACCGCGAACACTTGTCAGCAATATACGATGAAGATCACGGATCATATTCACATGGATAGGGCGGTGTTGAAGGTCATCGACCGCCCTTGTCAATGCAGTCCGGTAATTGAGTATTTCCTGAATGTCCCGTTGTTTTTCCACACCCAGTTTATTATCAGCATCCGCTTCAAATTGAAGCACATCTTCAAGCGACGCCTGAGTACCCTCAATCCTGGATGACAACACTGCTTCCCGGGTTGTGAGCGGTGAGAGCAAGACTTCTGGATTTACAATTCCCAGTAATATTCCATCGTATCGTGCAATCCCCGCATTCGCTTTTCCGATGAGGGAGACATGCGTTGTCCAATCGATTCCTGCGATGGGAAGTGTTTGAGGTATATAAGGCTCCATTCGCTCATCACAGTAAAACGTATTACAATATCATTCTTAGTGATGTTTTCAGATCAAGTCCTCTGTTTTATCGATCATTGATTACTTTCCTATTATTCTTGTCACATTCGCTTGTAATCTCTCTTACCTTCTTTCGGCTAACAAAACTTGGGAAAATCGACCAGTCTCATTTGGTTTATTGACGTGCTCCCCCCAAACCCTGATTCCGGGAATACCCCCCTTTCCCGACACGTAGTTTATCCCTTCCACCTGCCCGATCCGCCAGCCAATTGAGCCTGTTTGCGCACATTCCGGATCCGTCCTTATTTCCGGCAAACCGGGCTCATGGCAGTCGTATCCGGATGAATTTACATCCATTTTCTGCGAATTCCGCACTTTTCCTGGTTTTGTGTCAGACAGTGATCCGGAAAATTCGGTTAAAATGATTCCTGTTTGCCAAAATAAGCCCAATTTGAGAAATCGCCCTCTATGAGATCCTCCGATGTCCGAAAGGAGGTAATCTCCGACGGAGAAATGGATAGCCGGGAGGGAGGTATGGGATATCAGGAGCCGGAGTTATCTCCCGGTTTCCCGGGCAAACCCGGAATGGGAGATACGGCCGGAAGAATCATGCCGTCCCGTCCGAGTTCGGCAAGTGACTGTTCCAGGACCCGGAAAAACCGCCATGCGTACCGGGGCGAACAGAGCCAAAGCTCGCGGGAGATCTCGCGTGATGACGCGATGATCCGGAGCGGGGCAATCTCTACGGCAAGTTCCCGTCCCATTTCTTCAACCGTGCAGCAGAGCCGGCGCACGCATTTGATCCGGACCTGCACTACGATTCCCGGACTTAAAATAGTAAAATCACAGATACTGCCGGGTTCGTGCTGGTAATGCTGGACCACACCCCGCTTCTCCGCGATAGGATCAGCTTCCTTACGGGCCCGGACCGGCATGCGTCCGCGTGTCATCGCGTATCCTCAAAAAATCCTGGTACGAATTGCGGATGAGAATGAATATTCCTGCGACGGATCTTTTTCCCTGCAGTTTCTGGAATTCCCCGAATGGATCCGGAACATGGCATCCTGCAGGGACATATGCGCCCCGGTACTGCCACGGAAGCCACGGATCGTTTATTTTTCTTCAAAGACTTTGCTCCATCTCTGATCGAACGACTGGTCTTTTCGGTTTTCCCGTCACAACTTTTCCGGACGCGGATGTGATGTTCATGTATTTTTCCGGTCTTTTCTTCAGGGTATGATATCCCTGACAATATACGCTTTCCTTAATCAGGAAAAATACGATTGAAAAACACATAAATCAAGGTCGGATTAACAAAAACTGTTGAATCCGGCGAAAATCGAAAGTACAAAAAAAAGGTTTCCTCTGGTTCATGAAAAACGGACAATCTTCTGTCCTCCTGGGATCTTCTCGTAGGATTTACTGGTTCCCTACGAAATACTCCTGGAGAAAACCTGGCCTTACACCCGGCAGGAAAATATGGGCTTTGAATTGATTTTTATCTACAAAAAAATCCTTAACATTTGGTTCAGTAGGGCGGATTTTCCATCATCTTCATTCCTTCGGAGTACGCTGTCTTACCCTTATATGTGGCGAGTGGTCGTTCACCATCCGACACTACTATCACCGGCTCCATGTTTGTGACGGAAAAGATCAATTCAAGGGGCTCGATATCATCGATCTTTACGCCATGAACAAGCGACGAGCCAGGCTCCAGTTCGAGCCGTTCCTGCATCAGTTCATCCGGCTGCAGGCGGAAGAAATAATAGAACACCTGCCAGGCATTCAGCAGATCTGAGACCAGCAGTTCGTTCCGTATATCCGGGTCGAGTGCCTCAATGTTATGGGAAAGGCATTTGACGTCATCCTCGCAGACATCAAAGAGATGATCGGCAGTATCTACGAGTTTTTGATAGGGAATCGGGGCATGGTCGGGACTCATTGCCAGTCATTGGTCGCAGAGACATAAAAAAATGGTGAATCGGGATGGTCTTCTCATGATAGAGAACAATAATCTTATTCGCCACTATGAGGAATGCATAAAGATGAAAGATGAGGATACGGACTGGCTGATATACCATCTCGTGGCACTGCAGCCTTCTTCGACAACAGACGGACTCGTTTCGGCGAGCGGGCTTGACCTTTCGGCTGTCGAAAAATCGCTTGAGCGTCTCGAACGAAACCTGTTAATCGAGCAGGGAGATGGCAGGGTGCGTGTGCTTGCTATCGGAGAGGCACTTCTGCTCTGCCAGATAAAGAACTCAAAGGATTTCCCGTACTGTATCGAAAACGGTGTTATCAGGGAGAGAAGAAAGTAATATGCCGGGAAATGAAGTTGTCATTCTCCGGATTGGTCACCGCCCTGAACGCGATCAGCGGGTGACAACCCACGTCGGTCTGACGGCCCGTGCGCTGGGAGCAAAGGGAATGTACCTCGCCACTTCAGACAAGGGAGTTGTCCAGAGTATTCGGGATGTTGCCGATCGCTGGGGGGGCACCTTCTTCTGCGAAGATAATGTAAAATGGCGCTCCTGTATCCGTGACTGGAAGGCTCAGGGAGGGATTGTCGTTCACCTCACCATGTATGGCCTTAACCTTCCGGATGTGATCGATGATGTAAAGGCGTCTCACGTAAAAATTCTGGTTATTGTTGGTGCGGAAAAAGTGCCCGGCGAGATCTACGGGCTTTCAGATTATAATGTAGCGGTCACCGCACAACCGCATTCAGAGATATCGAGTCTTGCCCTCTTCCTTGATCATCTTTTTTCCGGGCAGGAATTCAGGCACGAATTCCCCGGTGCCCACATACGCATCATCCCCTCGCGGGCGGGAAAACAGACGGAGGAGATGTGAAGGGAAAGGTGCTCGTCGCCGGGTTTTCTACCCGGCACGTGGCCAGGTCGGCTTCAGGTGCAGGTTATGAAGTGTGCGCAGTCGATCATTTCTGTGATCAGGATCTCTCCTGGTACACATCAGACCGGGAAAAATTCGAGGATCTTTCCGATCTTCCCGATGCGATAGATACGTTATGCCGGCGCCACCGGTTTGATCTCTTCATTGCCACGTCCGGCGCAGAGGATCTCTCCGTCCCCCTTCCGCTCTGCGGGGGGTCCCGCGACACCGTCCAGCGCTTTCTGGATAAACTGGACACCCAGCATTTTTTTGAAGATATCGACGTTCCTGTACCCCGCCTCAGAGCTTTCGGAGAATATCCTGTCATGGTCAAACCGCGCCGGGGGGCGGGTGGCTGGCGGAACGCGATTGTGAAAGATGCCGACGGACTTGCTGCATGGGAGAAGAGGTATCCCGGGATACCGTATATCAGCCAGGAAATTGTCACGGGGATCCCGGCAAGTGTCTGTTGTGTAACGGACGGCGTACGGGCAAAGGCGATTGCGGCAAACGAGCAGCTCCTGCAGGGAAACGGGGAATCCCGGTTCGGGTTCTGCGGCTCGGTGACGCCTCTTGATCATCCGCTCCGTGAAACCATGATTGCCCTTGCCGAACGGATCGCTGCTGCTAGCGGGTGCAGGGGAACCATCGGGATGGATTTTGTTCTTGGCAGTAACACAGTCAGCGCAATTGAAGTGAACCCCCGGTTCCAAGGGACGATCGATACGGTTGAGATGGCCTATGGATGTAGCCTGTTCCAGTATCACATCGATGCCTGCAGGGGAAAACTTCCTCCGGTCCCGCTGTCACCCCGACAGGTAGCTGTCCGCAGCATCCTCTTTACCGACCGGGATCTGACCCTCACCGCAGATCTTAAACACCTGGCACCGTATGTGTCAGATATACCCTGGCCAGGAACTTTTTTTGAAGAAAATCAGGCATTGATCAGTGTATTCGGCTGGGGGGAGACACGGGAAGGTGCATTCTCTCTTCTGGATAAGCATATTAGCACCGTCCGACAATACATACGGTGATGGACCCCATAGAAGACCTGCTGAAAGATCCCGCACTTCGTGCATATCTTCACCGCCTGGTGAAGGATGAAGGACTCAACCTTATCGAACGCTTCCCGCGCGAGGGGGAGCACAGCGATGAAGATCTGGCGGCAAAGACCGGAATCAACCTGAATTCGGTGAGGCATACCCTGTATACCCTCTATGAGAAACGGCTTGCGGAGTATCACCGGATTAAAAATAACGAGACCGGCTGGCTGACGTATCTCTGGCAGCTCCGCACCGATCACATCTTTGATGCAATACGCGAAGATATGGCCCTTGTCCTGGAGAAACTCGAACGGCGGGAGAGGTACGAGGAAGAGAATGACTTCTTCATCTGCAAGGATTGCCAGATCCTTTTCACCTTCCCGCAGGCCATGGGCTGCGATTTCAACTGTCCGGGCTGTGGAAAAGCGGTAACCCATTTTGACAACGAGATGCTCCTGCGATCTCTCAAACAGCGGATTGGCGATATTAAAAAATCCCTGGGTCATGCCACGTCGACCGGATAAATCCTGTGAAAACCTGTTGCGTGAAGCAGGGTGTAATGAAAAAGTGATCGCTCATTGCCAGGCTGTTCAAGATGTTGCGCTCGGGTACGCTGCGCTCGATGCCCAGGTCCGGGTTGATCGGGTATCCGAAGGTTCGATGCTCCACGATATCGGCAGGGGAGCGACCCATACGATCCTGCACGCACAGCAGGGGGCAGACTACCTGCGTGCCCGTGGGATCAGCGAGGAGGTTGCCCGGATTGTCGAATGTCATACCGGTGCTGGGCTCACGGCTGATGAATGCACCCTTCTCCGGCTGTCTCCCCGTGACTGTATGCCACGTACCACTGAAGAGAAGATTGTCACCCATGCGGATAACCTCATTGAGGGAAGAAAAAGGGTGATCATCGAGGAAAGTATCGCATCGGCCATTCACCTGCCACGAAAGGTGAGACGGCGGATGTATCACCTTGCCCGGGATGTCGAGCTCCTTTGTAGTTGAAATAGGATCTGTTTTCTTTACGTTCGTACAATTCCTTTGCTACTCTGAGAGGTTGGGAAAACTCCATATCTTACGGGAAATTGAACAGTCAATTCCTTATCAAGATTCAGAAATCCGGGATTCCCGGTGGTACCCCCGCGGATTATTCTATTGTTTCTCTCTACCTTTTTGAGGATTACCTGAACTGAGGTGACGGCTCAGTGCCGATGATGCTGGGGCAGGTTCAGAAAGTCCTCAATGACACCGGCCAATAAATTGGTACATTCCTACGAAAATCATGGTATGAATGAGGGTCACCCGCCTCAGGGCCTCTTCGAGGCACGGCGGGGCAGGGAGGTTTTTTTGATGAACGTTCCGTTCATAATCATCAGAAATTTTTTTCCTCCCTTAAAGAGCCAGGCACTATTAACCCCCACCCGTCCCAGCTCCTGAAAAGCGATAACCCCCGAAAAGGTGATACGGGAATCATCGCTCAGCGCAAAGGCGGTTCGGGGGGACAGGCACTGTCCCCTCCGTTTATTATAATTCAAAAATTTGTCTGAAAGTTATGTTTTTTTCAAGAGCCGAATTTTTTTATTTCTGATCTACCGCGGGGGCACCCGTTGGGGGGAGTTTTCCTAGTATCATAGCGAGCGGTTCAAAGCGCTCATCATACCTGCATTTTCATGGTTCGAAGGCGAGCTCTTTCACACCAGTTTCTCCAGAACCTGATTCTCCAGAACCCGGAGGAGGAAAAGGGAGTCATAAGGAGACTATGCTCACCTCTTTTGTAAACATTACTGCCCCCTTGAGAAAGAGTAAAGAATTTATTTTCAGTTTTAGTTTTACCGGGCTTATCCGTTCATATGATGACCTGTTTTACCTGAGGGAGCGCACGTATCTGTTCGATAACTCCCACCGGCATGGATTTTTCAACGATAATCACGAGTCTCGGCTCTTCGGAAAACTCCGGATCGGTAACAAAGATCTGCCGGATGGAGACGTCATACCGGGCAAGAACCTGGACGACCGCCCCGACAATTCCCCGCTCGCTCGCATTTTTTGGCAGCACGGTAATAACGGAAAACCCCAATGATTCTGCAACTTTGGAGAGATCCGGTGTTGCCCGCATATTCAGAAAAATATCGCGGAGAACCGGACGTTTGAGGATACTGTGAGCGGTAGAGTCTACGACCCGGCGATCCGACCCGATTGCCTTGGCTACTCCGGTCGCCGGCACTTCAATACCATTACAACTGATTCGGCCGTCTTCGGTCACACCAAAACCGTTCTCGAGCAGGAACCGCACCACCCGGCTCTGTGAAGGTGAGTCGGAGAACTCATGGATGATGTCTGACCACATACTCACCACTGGGTATGACGCATATAAATATACATCTATGCTGAAATGGCACCATCAGAGTCAGAAAATCATCATATACCGGCCTGACAGGCAAGATTGATGGTGGATTACCCGGTACATCCGCTCATTGTCATCAGACTTGAGGGGGTTTTCTGAAGCTGGACAAGAAAAATAACTTGCATAAGATTTTATTAGATAGACGACCTCTTTGTTATGGCACAAAAGCGAGGGTAGCCAAGCCAGGTCAAAGGCGCTAGGTTGAGGGCCTAGTCTCGTAGGAGTTCTTGGGTTCGAATCCCATCCCTCGCATCTCTTTGGTAAATGGGCCGGTGTTTCCATTGCCCTTTTTTAACGTTCTTCTCCATTTGCCCTGAATATATGACGTTTTGTCTGTTCATCAGTCCCGACACGTTATTTCCTGTCATTCATTCACATCTAGGGTTGTTAGTACCCAACCTATCGGATCAAACTGTTTTAATCCGCATAATGATTGCTCACAGATGTTCGTGGCAACTCGTACCCAATGCCCCGGTTTTTAATTTTGAGCTTGAAGGCCGCAGTATTAAATTATTTTTTTGATTCAGCCGTGGATAGCCTATACCTTGAAGTGAGCATGCGCCGATATGATATACATATTTCATGACACCATCTGCCACGGACAAAGCGACCCTGGATCATCTTAAGGAAAAGACTGCACGTCTGTCAGTCATCTCCAACACCGGGCTTGTCCTGATGAAATTTGTAGTCGGGTTTTCAGTAGGTTCTGTCAGTATCATCTCTGAAGCTATTCATTCATCTATGGATCTCATCGCTGCGGTGATCGCGTTCTTCTCGGTACGGAAATCGGCCGAACCTCCCGATGCCCAGCATGAATTCGGGCATGGGAAATTCGAAGATATCTCCGGGTTGATCGAAGCACTGCTTATTGTTGTGGCTGCCATCCTGATCATCCGGGAGGCACTGCTGAAACTGTCCGGCGAGTCCACCGGGCAGTTCTCATCAGAGCTGCTCATTTTTGGTATCGCAGTTATGGGAGTGTCCGCGCTCGTGAACTGGCTGGTGTCCCAACGGCTGATGAAGGTGGCAAAACAGTCCGAGTCCATTGCACTTGAAAGCGATGCCTGGCATCTCCGGACCGACGTTTATACCTCCCTTGGAGTATTTTCCGGGCTGATCCTGATACGATTAACCGGTATCGCACTCTTTGACCCTCTTTTTGCCATCGGTGTAGCGTTGGTGATCCTGAAGGCCGCGTATGATCTCACACGGCGGTCATTTTCCGATCTTATTGACCACAGTATACCTCCTGTAGATGAGGATCGGATAAGAGCGATCATCTGTGAACACTCAGGTGATTATGCCGGATTCCATGACCTGAGGACACGACGTTCAGGGCCAGACATCTTTATTGAATTCCACCTGGTCATGTCCGGCAACGCCACCGTTCTGCAGTCCCACGATCTCTCAGATCATCTTGAGTCTGACCTGAACATCGAGTTCCCGCGGGCGGTCATCACCATCCATACCGAGCCCTGCACTGAAGGAGCCTGTAATCGTTGCGGATCCTTCTGTACCTTTGTTGAAAAGAATAAAGATTGTGAGAAACCGTCGAAATGACCCGGACGGGAAAACCCTTTTTAAAGCACCGGATCGCACAGAAAAAGTGCTAAAAATTATTCGATGAAATGATGGGTGAGATTCATCACATCCCGGTACGGGATGACTCCTGCCAGGTGATTCCTGTCGTCTGTGACCGGGAGAGCCCTGAAATCGTACCGGGAAAAACTCATGGAAGCCTCTTTGAGGGTGCTGTCGGCAGGGAGGGTGATCACGTTTTCTACCATAATATCTTTTAACAATGCCTTGTCATCGGCCTGCAGCAACTCCTTTAAGTCTATGACACCAAGCAGGGTGTCCTGATCATCAGCGACATAAATATACATGATCACATCCTTCCCGCGGGCGAGCCGGGGATATCCATTCTGGACGTATTCAACCGTAGTCTCCGGGGAAAATTTCAGGAACTTCTGGGTTGTATAATGGATCACCTTTTCTTCCTGTTTGCCGATGATGGCCCGGATCTTCTTTGCGTTCTCTGTTTGCAACGACTCTAAGATGATATACGATTCGGATGAGGGGAGAACCGAGAGGATATCGGCCGCCTGTCCGGGGGTCATGTCGTTGATGAGCTGCACAACTTTCTCCTTTGAGAGCGAGGAGATGATATCGCGCTGAACGGAGGGTTCGACCTCTTCGAGTGTTTCTGAGGCATGATCATTTTCGAGGGTAGAGAAGACCATGACACGCTGATCATGGTCAAGCTCTTCTAAGATGTCGGCGAGATCAACCGGGTGGATCTCGGCAAGTTTGTCCTTGAGAATATTGAGTTTTACCGCACCCTTGAAACTGCCAAGGTGCGAAGGAAGCGGCTGCATGTACATCCACGATATGATACCGTCGTCTTTCGATGTATCATTCCGGTAGATCATGCCGGAGAGGAATCCGAACCCGAGCCTGCGAAGGCGAGCCGACTTACTGGTATCCACTTCCGTAACGTAGAGCTTCTTATTCTTCTCGACAAGGTGGATGTCATATACGATTTCTACTTCCGCATCCTCGGTGTCAAGGACCTTCTTGTCCATAATATGATCGCGGAGGAGGATTGCATCCTCTGCCGGCGACCCCTCATACTTTTTTATGTCTTCAATCTCAATTTCACACCTTTCAGGTGCAATTGTTTTCACCCGTTCCCAGGGAATAAGGAGCGACGGATCGCCAAACGGGCGGTTGACGACGAGGGTAGTGACTTCCGGAAGTTTTCCTGTCTCGACAATCACCATATCGGAGAGCGATCCTATTTTCTTCTCACCCAGGAAAACCTTTGCACCAAGAAGACTGCTCAACAGGAAATTCCTTTCCGGCTTAACGGGTTTTTGTCTTTTTACTTCAGGTTCGATCTGCATCTTCATCCGGCTCCGTGAATAATTGTCCAGAATTTGTAACCCAGCAGTACTACAAGTACAATCAGATAAAGCCTTAACATAAGGAGGGCGAATTTCACACCCTTCCCCATCCTGATCCTCGGCCTTGCGTACCTCCGGTTGATCTCGACGATTTTTGTCGTTGATGACCGAACGATGTCGCTTATCCGGTTTCCCAGAATACTTTCATCAATTCTCATACCTGCACCTCTGGCATCATTGGCCAAACAACCCCGGGAAGAGTGTGCTGATTGCGTAGAGGGTAGACAACAGGATGATACACACGACGATGGTGATGTTTGCAATATTATCAAAGAGGGTATTTTTGTATTTCCCCATGATCTCCTCATTATTCAGAAGTATGATAAGGAAGACCAGCGCCGCCGGCAGGAGAGTAACAGCTACTACCTGTACAAAGAGCGTGATAAGAACGAGGGGAGCCCCCGGAATGAGTACGATCATTCCGGCAGTGCAGAGCCCTGCAAAGAAGAAAGCATAGAACCAGAATGCTTCCTTGACCTTATAGTTCAAAGAGTGAGCCCACCCGAAAACCTCACCAAACGCCCACGAACTTGTCAGGGCAATGCATATTGCTCCCAGAAACCCCGCATCGAAGAGGCCGATGGCAAGCGCGGTCCCCACCCACGGGTGGGCTGCCATGATGACGCTGGCGGCCTGCGCAGCGCTCTCGATGTTCATGCCATGGAGCAATGTCCCGGTCACAATGATAATGAACACCGCTACGAGTACCGTGAAAAACGCACCGACGATGGTATCGAATTTTCCCCAGGGAATATCCTTCTCCTTCATCTGCTTGTCAACCACGGCACTCTGCTGAAAGAAGATCATCCACGGCGCAATGGTTGTTCCGATATTCGCCATCAGGAAGAAGAATAGTGTTCCGTTAAATCCCCCGGGAAAATTCGGGATAAATCCGGAATGAACGATATCCGATATCGAGGGGTTCACGAGAATGGCTGCCGGAATATAGATCAGGTTTACCAGGCAGAACACCATGGTAATCTTTTCCCAGGTCCAGTATTTTCCCGAGAAAACTATCCCCATCATTAAAAGTATGACAATTGCCACGGTAACTACTGGGGGAATATGGAATATGGTGAGCGCGGCAGTCATTCCGATAAATTCGGTGACTAGTGTCAGCCAGTTCACGATGGTCAGATCGAGGAGTGAGAACCAGCCCCAGAACGACCCAAAAGCACTGAAAATCGCTTCGGCATGCCCATGTTTGGTCACTGCCCCAAGACGGACGGTCATCTCCTGCACAAAATATGCCACAGGTCCGAGAAGAACCAAAAACCAGATAAGGTTATAGCCAAATTTTGCACCGGTAGCGGCATAGGTGGTGATACCCCCGGCATCATTGTCAGCGATCATAACAATGAGACCAGGACCCGCAAGCAACAGATAGATCTGGAGCGTTTTGATGAGCTTGCGGTAATTAAAATAAAACTTCGCTAAGAGATCCATGCGTTTCCCCCGGAATTTCGTCTAACCCATAGTAATTAACATCACCCCATTCATTCCGAATGGCAGACTGGAAACACTCCTTTTTCAGATTGTCCGGTTCAGCTATAAGCCTTGGGGTTTAATAATATTAACCCATCAGCAGGCGTATTTTTGTTTTTGGAGCAACATACTGTCAGAAAAACGTGCAATCTAAAAAATTTTGCCGTATTTACTTAAATAAAGTCTGAATCAGACTTTTTAAGTATTTATAAGCAAGCCAGGTTCGTCACGGTATGCAGGAGGGCGGTGCAATAATGGCAATCCAAATTTTTCAGTAGCCTGCAACATGGGCAAGAACGGCAAAGGTGGTTCCTGCCAGGATACAATAGGGAGCAAAATAGTACAGGCGATTCTCCTCGAAAATCTTCATGAAGATACCAATACTTGCATATCCGGCGATAAATGCTGCGATAATTGCAACGACCAGCGGCGCAAATCCCATGCCGGAAGCCGGCTCGTCCAGAAATGTCAGGACAGCTGCAATGGTCATCGCCGGAATCCCGATGAGAAAAGAGAACTCAGCCGCATCCCGGGGTTTTATCCCTAAAATAACCGCAGTCCCGATGGTTGCACCTGAACGCGAAATACCCGGGGCAACGGCAATTCCCTGGGCGATACCAATAAGGAGGGCACTTTTCATGGTTATTTTTTCAGTCTGGTTTTTTTGCCATGGCCAGGACGCGATGAAGAGAAAAATACCCGTTATGACAAGAAGTATGCTGACAACAACCGGCTGGCCAAACAGCGATTTAAAAAATTGCCTTCCGGCAAAACCGATAATGCCGGTGGGAATTCCGGAAAGTATAATCAGGACAGCGTAGTTAATTGCGATGGGCTCTCCTGCCATAATACCGATGCAAATGAAGAGAATCTTCTTGCGGAAATACAGGATTAATGCGGCGATGGTTCCCGCCATAATTACGATATCGAACTCCGATGGGACAGAAATATTCAGGAGTGCCTGGAAGATAACGAGATGCCCTGAACTTGAAACGGGCAGCCATTCGGTGAAGCCCTGGACCAGTCCCAGGAAAAGCGCTTCGAGTACCGTTATCTGGTGCAGCATCGTATGATTATGAAATCAAACAATATATATGCTGTTTGAAATGTTCATCGCTGCCGGAATGCCGGGAAGAAGGAACGGACATTTCAGAAAAATATAATCAGGCAGAAAAAAATTTTTTTAATAAGCTGCATCTCCTTACCCCGGGATCTCTTTTTTCCCGGCATGCAGGATCCGGTATGAGACGCGGAGGACAAACCCGACGATAAGGACAGATGCCGTCACCAGGATGATCCATGCCCACTGCCCCGGTGAAAGCGGCACCGTGCCAAAGATCTCCCCTCCGTACTGCACGATGAGGATCTGGATGAGGATGATACCCCCCATCACCACAAAAAATGTCGGGTTGCCTTTGAAGAACGGGGGCATCTTCCCATCCAGAGCCCGGCAGTTGATCCCGTTCCAGACCGCCACCAGGATAAATGACGCAAAAAATACCGTACTTACTTCAGCGGCTGTAGTGCCGCCAATGAACCCGGTAGCGATCTGGAGGATGCCCGCGATGACGATGAATATCCCGGTTGCGATGATGGATAGTAACATGAACGGTGTGATTATCGTGGCATCATGCGAGATGGGACGGCGGTTCATAAGCCCGGCGTGGGGGGCCTCTGAACAGAGAGCAAAAGCAGCCAGGGTATCCATGATAATGTTGATCCAGAGAATCTGGATGATGCTGAAAGGTTCCGGATAGCCCAGCAGCGGTGCGACAAATATCAGGATACAGGCGCAGAAGTTTATCGTGATCTGGAAGAGGATGAATCTCTGGATATTCTCATACAGGGATCTGCCCCACAAGACGGCATTGGTTATCGACGAAAACGAATCGTCGAGCAGGATAATATCACTGGCCTCCCGCGCCACTTCGGTTCCGGCAATTCCCATAGCAAGCCCAACATCAGCATGTTTGAGTGCGGGGGCGTCATTCGTACCGTCGCCGGTTACTGCGACAACCTCGCCGCTTTTCTGGAGCGCCTCTACCAGAAGGAGTTTGTCCATGGGTTCGGCACGTGCCATAATGTCAAGTTCCTGTGCTGCACTCACCTGCTCACCAGGCGAAAGGGAACGGAACATCGATCCCGTCAGGACGGTGCCGCTTCTGAGAATCCCGGCATCCAGTCCGATGGCCCGTGCCGTCTCCTGGTTATCACCGGTTACCATCCGGACCCGGATCCCTGCACGCTGGCAGGTTGCCACGGATTCTGCAATGTTGTCCCGGAGGGGATCGCGGATGCCGACATACCCGTCCCATTCAAGGGCGGTCTCACTCTCGTCGCCATCCCGGATCTCTTTGTGGGCAAAGGCAAGTGTCCGCATTGCCCGGGATGCAAGCGTGCTGATCCCGCTGAGATCGGGTTTGCCGGTGCAAAGGGAAGCGAGGATCTCCGGTGCACCCTTAACCATGAGATACGGCCTGCCATTGAGATGGACAACGGTCGACATCCGTTTCCGGTTGCCATCGAAGAGATATTGTTTTGTGACGTGTGTTTCTGCCCGGATCTTCATATAATCGAAGGAATACTGCCCGAGCCATCGGAGCAGCGCACCTTCCGTTGAGTTCCCGATAACCCGGACGCGATTCTCCCGCTCTTCGAGATGCGCAGTTCCGTTCACTGCGGCGTTCAGGGTGATCCATGCAGACGGTGTCCGCGGGAGATCATCCGGGTTCTCCGGGTTTCCGGACGATGAGGCAACCACCTCCATCTGGTTCCTGGTGAGGGTCCCGGTTTTATCCGTGCATATGGTCGTGGCAGAACCGATCGTTTCGCAGGCGATGAGACGGCGTACCAGGCAGTTCGCCCGCGTCATCTTGCGCATGGCAAGCGAGAGCGAGAGTGCGACGCTCATCGGAAGCCCCTCGGGGACAGCAGCAACGATCACAACGACGGCGAGCAGCAGGTAATGAAGGAGGTGATTTGCCGTATCGAAATTCAGCCCGGTTACCTCTCCGGTCAGGACCCCCCGGATGAACAGGCTTACGGAGATGAGTACCGCAATCGCATACCCAAATTTACTGATGACGCGAGCGAGATCTTCGAGTTTCTGTTCAAGGGGTGTCTGGGTCGTGTGATCGATCCCAAGCGCTGAGGCGATCACGCCCATCTCCGCAGAATCGCCAACCGCACCGGCGATCACTTGTCCTTTCCCGGCAGTAATGAATGCACCTTTCAGTACACGTTCCCCGGAATTTTTTGGGACCGGCTCGCTTTCCCCGGTGAATGCGGATTCATCGGTGAAGATGTCATCCGCAGTATACACCCAGCTGTCCGCAGGTATCGCATCACCGGCTTCGAGAATGATCAGGTCCCCGACGACGATCTCACGCGAAGGGATCGAGGATGGGTGACCGTCCCGGATCACCTTCACTGCCATATCATCCCGGGTCGCATTCAGCACGTCAAATTCCCGGCTGCTCTGGTACTCGTTGAAGAATGCGATCCCGGTTGAGAGGAGGATCGCAATCAGGATCCCGATGATATCCAGAAAACCACTGCCCCTTATGATCGAGACGATCGTGGATATTGCCACCGCAAGGAGAAGTATCCTGATAATAGGATCATCAAAATTTTTCAGGTATTGTTTCCAGAGCGACTCCCGGGCGGGGGGGGTCATACTATTGGTACCGAATTTACGGCGGAATTCGTCAACCCGGGACGCCGGGAGCCCGTTGGTACCGGCCAGGTCCTTGAGACTATCAAAGGGAAGCATCAGATAAAAGATCCCGCGACGATGCACTGATTCTGAAATCGCAGATGTACTTTGCCTGCGCCTGAAATATACCCTTGGATCAAAGACAATAAGGGGGGGATGTAATAACCGGGTATTCTCCCTTTACCGGAACAGATTTTCCCGAATACCGGGATAACTTTTTCACCGGTTTTTTTACGTGCAACTCAACAAAAATTATTCCTTTCTCCTGCCATCACCTTCTCCGCTGGCAGGGTCAGGGTGGGCTGACCGAACTACACTGACAACAATGGATCCAACGGCAAGAAGGGAGATCCCGATGATCGCATAGACGATAAGATTGAAATTTTCCTTCACGATGGGGAGGCTGCCAAAGAAATATCCCGAGAGCACGAAAACGAGGACCCACAGAATGCCCCCGATCAGGTTATACATGATAAACCAGCGGTACCGCATTTTCCCGATGCCGGCAAGGAACGGGGCAAACGTGCGGATAAAGGGAATAAATCGTGCAATAATGATGGTTTTACCGCCATAACGGGTGAAGTATTCCTCCGTGCTCTCCAGGTGTTCTGTTTTCACAAAACTATACCTCTTCTCCAGCACCTTTGTCCCGATTGTGTGCCCTATCCAGTAATTCAACGTATCGCCGAGAACTGCAGCGGCGATAAGGATGAGGATAAGGATCTCTATACTGAGGAAACCGGCTCCGGCAAGTGCACCGGCGATAAAGATAAGGGAGTCCCCGGGCAGGTACGGCAGAAATACCAGACCCGTCTCACAGAAAATGATCGCAAAGAGTATCAGGTAGGTCCAGATGCCGTACTCCTGAATAATTCCCGGGAGGTATTTATCGAAGTGGAGGATCAGGTCAATAAGGGTGAACAGAACCATTTCCCCTTATTTTGGTTGTGGCAAAGGATAAATGAATTCTTTTAATTTTTTTTATGCTTGTGATCTTACGAGCGTACGATTGGGATATCACCAGCGCGGAAGATTAATTTGATTGCATTTCCCCCACTCCTCCTGAAGTTTATCGCAATGAATGGGACGGTACAGAAGCAAGAGGAAAACTTCCCGGAGATTCATTCACCGATTGCATGGTGTTTTGTTTTGAAAAATTATCCTATTCAGATAGTGAGGAGTTGGTATCTCACGATGTACGATAAACGCCGCTGCCCCCGACGGGGCGCCCCCGCGTCGGATCTGGACCTGAAAAATTCGGTTGAGGAGAAAAACATGGTTTTTAACAAATTTTTGAAACACATAATACACGGAGGGGACAGTGTCGGTCCCCCCCGAACCGCCCCTGCGCTGAGTGATGATGGGCGTATTACCTTTCCGGGAGTTATCGCTTTAAAGGTTGGCATAACGGTGGAGTCCGGATTAAAAATACCTGACCCCTCCCAAATGAAGGAATACACTATTCTGATGATTGTAAGCAGAAAATTCTCAGAAAATGTCCCAGTCCCGCCGTGCCTCGGAGAGGCCCTGAGGCAGGCAACCCTCTTAAATACTAGAGATTTTCCTGGAGATTTAATGAGCAAAATATTCTGACGCTCTTCTGAGGACTCCGTTAATTTATTGAAGGGAACGTAACGAAGTTCTCCATGGAAGATAAAGCGTTAAAATTCTCAGAAAAATGTCCCCGTCCTGCCGTCCCTTGGAGTGGCCCTCAGGCCGGGGCTCACCTGGGATAATGAACGAATCTTCCTTCTTGTTTCACCGGAACTGGTAACGTGAAAATTCAAAGAAAATGAGTATTATTCTTTAAAAAATTAAAAAAATAGCACGGTACTAAAAAATAGCACAACACTGTATTTTCAGTCTGCTCCTCATAATTTCCCGCTTGTCAGAAAAATGGATGAGGATGTAGTATTCCCGGTGAGGATCTTCAAGCGATCATGAAGGTGAAGAAGTAAAATGCGATCATCGGCACGAAGAGGACCAGATACACAAACCGGTTCCATCTCCAGATCGCACCGCCATCCATCGTCTCGATGGGCATCAGGCTGTAGACAGCGGTAATAAGGTTGATGGTAAAACCGACCCCCCCGGCAATTGCATAGAGTCCGCCCAGACGGGTGAGGGCCAGGAACAGGATCATCAGGATAATACTGGTACAGGGACCGGCTGCCATCTCAATTCCCATCTCCCGGGTATTATCCTCTCCTTTCCTGTTCACGAGGTTACGGTATGACTGGGCGAACGCATTGCCGTAGAGCCATGCGGTGATGAACATAATGACGGTCCCCAGCCCCCAGAACTGGGTGTCGGTGTCATGACCGTGTTTTGTCGCGAAGTAGCGGTGTGCAAAATCATGCAGGACGACAGATATTGCTCCTACCAGAAGGTAAATAAGGACATTTCCGAGCGTGATCTCGACGCGATCGGCAAGGACAAAGGCAAGTGCTACCATGATCACCGCCGCTTCAATAATAATTATTTCTGCCGCCGAAAGGCCCAGGAAATGGCGTACTCTCTGGTGGACAGCGATCCCGCGTCTCTCGATCTCGGCAGCGCTCACCTTTTCCACCGCGTGACCTCCTGCAAGGTCCATAAAAAATTTTGCAAATTTCGGCCCGATCTGGGAGAGAGCGCCGATATTACTAATCAGGAGATTGATCAGAATAAACAAGCAGCTGGTGAGCACGGCAGCGAGCGCCAGGAACTGGGGGGGGATCAAACCACTGGTCGGGAGGTTCTTCTCCGTGTTCCCCCGGGCCTGCCGGATCATGCTGACGATCCCCGCCGGCTGGCTCTCCCCCGGGGATGGCGATACTGTCTGTGTTTGTACCGGAGTTACAGTAGGTGCGGATTCCCCGACTCGTACGAGATCGGGACGGGTGAGTACGTCGCTCCCGAATGCATTTGCAACATGAAGGGTGATCGGATAGCTTCCCGCGCCGGAGTAGGTATGGACCGGATCCTTTTCAGTACTGGTTGACCCGTCTCCGAAATCCCACAGCCTTGCAAGGGGAGTGCCGCTGGAAAAATCATGGAAACTTACCGTAAGCGGGAGATCACCTGCCTGTGGCTCGACGGCAAATTCAGCGCCGGGAACAACTCCTGTGGTGATGAGACTGGATTTGATGATCTGTCCCGACCCAAATTCGTTGGCTGAAGATAACGTAACGGTGTAGGTGCCCGGTTTTGTGTAGGTATGGGTTGGATTCTGTTCAGTCGAGGTTGTGCCGTCACCAAAATCCCATCGCCAGGATTGAGGGGAACCACCGGTCCTGTCCGTGAAGGTCACCGTCAGGGGCAGAATACCGGATGTCGACGAGACAGAAAAGTTTACCTTCGGTGGATCCCCAACCGAGATATATCCTGGCAGAGTCTTCGTATCCTTCCCGTACGAGTTGGTAACCGTGAGGCTGACCGTATAGTTCCCGTTTGGTCCAAAGGTGTGGGTCGGATCCTTCGCCGTCGACGTAGTGCCATCCCCGAAGTCCCAGAGATACTGCAGGGGAAGCGTACCCTCCGAGCGATCAAAAAACGTTACCCGTAACGGCAGACTGCCTGACTGCGTGGTGGTGTAAAAGTCCGCGGATGGGGCAGAAGCCACGACAATGAACCCGGAACCTGGCTCTATTACGGGAGCAGCAGACCCGAATGCGGGAATAATGGTGCAGACAAGGAGGGGAATAAGAAGGAGCAGTGGCAGTATTTTTTGCATGAAACACCTTTTCGTAGTGGTAATCAAGAGAAATCGCTAAGTCAGATATATTCTCATGGTTAATTTGGTGGTATGGTAGACATTGTTGTTGGTCATGGCCTCCAGGTAAAACGGCAATTGCAAGATGAATTGATATATAATTTTATCGAAATCCCTCTCTCTTCGCTTGGTCGTGTTCACCATAAGAAATTCAGGAGATGATGATGCCCTCTTTCCTGAACCGCTCGATGATCTGGATGTTCATATAATCCTGGATAATATTGTTGTATAAAAAGCCGCTGGCATAAACAGTTACCATAAATATAATCACGGATCTTTCCATCTTTATCAGATATACCGTTGGATGGGGATCGCAGGCGACCACATCGGGGCGGTTCTTTACTGCTTCTTCGGTAATCTCCCGGAGAACACGCTTTACCTGTTCGATATCGGCCTCATAGGAGACCGAGACCGGGATCTGGATCCTGACCTGGGGATTTGGCATGGAATAATTATGGACCACGCTGGTGGCGATCTTGGTGTTGGGGATGGTCACGATATCAGAATCGAGCGTAATTATTCTCGTGCTTCGCGGACCGATATGAACTACGTCACCCAACACGTCATTGATCAGGACCCGGTCCCCTATCTTGAACGGCTGGTCCGTGATTATCACCGCACCGCCGAAAAAATTGGAGAAGAGGTCCTGGGCGGCGAGAGCAATTGCAATACCCATAATACCTGCTCCTGCAATCAGAGGGGTGATATTGACATTAAACGTCGAAAAGACATACATGAGCCCGATAAACCAGATGATCCATTTGGCGATCTTCTGGAGGATATCAACGATACGGTCATCGATATCCGTCTCGGTCTTTTCCGCCAGCGCTATCCCATACGTCCGTAAAAAACCGTCAACGAATGTAGCGATTATCCAGGTTCCCACAAGGATGTAGACGGAGCTGAGTATCTTTGAATCCGTGATCCACTGGTACTGTGGATACAGCGTGAGAGCATGCTGGAC